>MDSV01154635.1_pt1 | contig 72003 bp, 37 predicted proteins | sample 810851 | NCBI WGS metagenome assembly MDSV01 (sample SAMN05326640, study PRJNA326480) | marine metagenome | isolation source: seawater | place: Atlantic Ocean: North East | collected 2012
CAAACCGTAGGCCCCTCATCTTGATCCTCAATAAGAATCGTAGTACCACGGAATTCTGAATCATGAGGGTGAAAGCGACGATTATAGGTCATCCCTCTATCGACTAAAGCCGCCTCAATCATCGCATGAGAAAATGCGCCAGTAAGTGTCAATGGAGCGATTAATGTCAATGAAGACGCTGTGTCTGCATCAATGCTCAACACTGCTGCTTCGATAGCATCAACTGGCCCTGCGAAGGCCTCCATCTCAAGCAGCGATGTCACTGTTAAGAGCCACAGAGTCGGTAGTTCAAGACCCCTGCGTTGTGAACAAAGGAATCAGTTCACTGCAAGACGAAGTTGTTCACGCTTGTAAGTCCAATCCGAATCGAGTGCACCTGAGCCCTTGTGATACCGGGCAAGACGGCGAATCTTGGATTCAACAAGTTGGAGTTGTCGTCGATTGTGGAGATCTTTGCGATTCTCGGTTAGATGGTCGAGCATCCGGAGAGCCTTGCGCATGAGGTCCATCAAATCCTCAGGGATTGAAGGAGAGATGTCATTGCGGGCAAGAATTTGTCCAATACGCTCACCCATAACGAGGCGAACACTTGGGACAGCATGCTGATCACGTAGGATAATCCCAATCTGAGCGGTAGTGTTGCCCTTCTTAGCAAGATCAACAATTGTTTCCTCAATCTGAGCCTTGTCGGTGTTAGACCACGCGGGAGCCGAATCAATATGAGGGCGAGTAGACCCACTCTTGCCTCGACCAGGTGCGTGCATCCTCGACATTAATGACCCCTCAGCAGCATCGCGACTTGCTCCCCCTCTTTAACCGCTCCGTCACAAGAAGCATGTGTTCAACCAAGGCGATGGTGTGAACGAGCGAGACGACCAGGTGACCCGGCCCATTCCCAATGTGGGGCCGTTGCTCGTGCCGAACCAATCAATTTTCCATTTTGCATAACGAGCAAATCATCACCTACCCTGATACCTGTAGGGTATGATGAGAGGATAGTGGAGAAAATGTCGCCTCTCCAATCAATATCTGCTCGAAGCTCAATCTCTGGAAGTGTCTTTGTCTCGTGAAGGATCGGAAGAGCCGCCTTTGAGAAAGCGAAACGTCCGGCATCAGGGTGCCATTGGGCAATCTGTATGTTGTTCTTCTGGAGCCGCCACTTAGGAGGCCTGCCCTCGATACGGACGTCTTCAAGCCATGTGTCTACCCCATACTGAAACCGCGACAACGCCCGATAACTCTCGATTCTGTGCCGGTGCCCCTTAGGCGCCCGAATTCCGAGTTCTGAAACTAATTCGTTGATGATGGATTCCATACGCTCAAGAGATTCTTGATTCCCCGCGGTGCGGCCTTCTCGGGAGTCGATGATGTCTAGATCAGGGAAATAAGATGCTAGATTCATTCCTGAATGATCGATGACCTTCTCGTAACCGACCCTCTCAACAAGCCGGGCAAGCATCGAATGAATCATGTCTAGTTCATCGAGATCCCAATCACCGGTAACAGGGATATCATAGTGTGCTGCCGGCCAAAGGTCCTCAAGTGCACGTGGAACCAGCCCGAGAGGAGAAGTAACCATCACCTGATCTACCCCATTAGATTGGATATGCCGGGCGAACCTTCTGTGACTTTGCGATTCACGGTAAGGTTTCCGTTGACTGCAGGGAAGGAGTAGGAGAATGCGTGAGGAATGAATAGGGGGGGTGTAATTCTCACTTACGCGGTACCGCCAATCGTGAACTAAAGGATCCTGTCGAGTCGTGACTGCGTTAAATCGGAATTTACGTGAAGAGGGAACAAATCGATTGAGAGGGGCTTCTTCCTCTCGAAGTAAAGCATCGAATCTACGAAGATGCTCGACACTACTCGCACTATTGAGTGCCTGCATCTCAACTAATTCACGTAAAGTACCACTTCGGATTGCAGATCTGATTGAATGTGAAACATCTATCCACTCCTGAATCCAACGATCTTCCAGTTCGCTCTCATGGAGAGGACGGGGGCCTAACATTGAGATCAGATGCCCGTGACTGGCCGCAAATCTGGCACGAGATGAATCGAAAAGGTCGACACCCATCCAGGATAAGAGGGCCGCATTGTCGGGACCTCCCAAGCCAGGAGTCCAGAGAAGAGCGGCAGGAAATCGCTCTCTCAACGTTCGAATTGCACGAATGAGATCTGTACCAGATGAAGTGAGTTGTGGGGCATCGACAAGAATCACGATATCAGGCCGGAGATCAGGATTAGAGAGACGTGAATCATGATGAAGACTCTGCCAAGAAAGCAAAAGCAATTCTGAATCACCCCCCGAACGGCCAGAATCCGCATCGTTCAGAGATGGTGGCAAGTGTAGGCCTTCCTCCACCTTCCACTGGATAATCGAGGGCTCCCCAGATACATCGAAATCTGGATTCAAGGTCTCCATTGAAAGCAAAGCAGGTGAACAGGTAGGATCACGTTCGAAACGAAATGCACAATGAGTGCGGAACGATTCAGGGTCACCCTGAATCATAACCATTGCAGGGGTTTCAGACGAAGGAGAACGACGGTCTCCAAGTCCAAGGATTCGAGCATGACGGTTCCTAGCGAGAACAGTCCGACCGAGTGCCCTCATACTACGCCCATCCTAATGGCTCGCTTGAATGATTCTAATCCATCCGGATACCCTACAGGATGTTTCTGCTAGATTGGGTTGAGACCCTCGCGTGGGTCTAAGTGCCCCTTCTAGGCAGATTGTACCATGGGCAGGGGATTCGCGACCGCAGGTGCCGCCGTAATCCTCCTGATTCTCACTGTTTGCAATCCACTCACCGTTACAGCAGAAACAGGCAGCGAGGAAACAATCGAGGTAGAATCCAATGGTGACATCGGATGGGTTCGATTAAGCTGCGACACCCCTAACAGTGGCGCATGTAATACTGCCTCAATCCGAGTCATAGATTCCGACGGAGAGGTTCACGAGTTAGATGCAGATGCAAGTAATTCAGCAGAAACATGGTTAGATGGTGGAGAAGGCACAGTATCCATACATCTTCCTCCGCAGCACAACTCTAGCTACTGGAATGTTCACTACGTGATTCCTACATCCGAGGGACACGAAGTAGGAGATCATCCTGAATCAATGAGTGATCCTGATGTCCAAGATGCCAACGAGGGACAGAATACAGGATTACTCGTGGAGAACGATGTTGATGCAATTCATATCCCATCAGGAAAAGGGGACATCATCACCCTTAATCTTGAAGCATCTCGTACTAACCTCAGTATCGACGTATATGACAAATCGACTCAACCGCCTTCCTTGATTGGAAATACCGATGGAGGTAACCTAGTGGTCGAATCACCATCGGATGAAGGATTAGATCTCAAGGTTCGAGCAAGTGGCGGATCAGAAGACAATCCGTATCGATTTGAAATGCAAATCCATACTGATGTAGAGGAAATAAGCGATCCAATTCCACCTCTGGCTGAATGGCAAGGGAGTATCGGGCCATCCGATACAAGTGGAGACCTGATTAGCCTACAAGTGGGAGCATCTAACGAAGTAAGGATTGCTATCCATTCATCAGATCTATCCGCTATGGATATCGAACGAATCAACGGCGATTCGAACGAGAATCTAACCGAATCGAATGAGCAAAATCCCAACCTATTTGTCATCGAGGACGTTGGTGCCACAACTGTAGTTGTTATTCTCCGAGTCACCTCAGAAGATGCAGTCACCTACTCTGTCAGCCATACGGTCGTGGGACCTAGAGATGGAGAAACCTTGGGTGACGCACCAAATCGAATGTTTGAGGAAGGTGATAATTCTGCGGCATGGCCAACTATTGTACATGATGGTGTACAGAGACAAGGGCACCTTTCTTCTCCTGAAGATATTGATATCTGGCTGTTGGAAATCGAAACGGAAAATGGATCAAATGTGAAAATCAATCCCTCAGTGGAATCTACAAACTGCTGTTTGATTCAGATTCTAAATGTAGGTGACAACGGCACACTTGGAGGATTCACAACCGAGCAGAATCTATCGAAAGGCACTCACGCCATCAGAGTAAGTAAGAATCCTAACTGGACTGGTGTTTGGAACCCATATTACTCGTTTACAGTCACCGAGACTCCATTAGATGGGCCCGCGGTATACGTGGATAGATCGGATGAATTCATGACATTCTACCTCCTTGCAGGATTCCTATTCCTATCGCCGCTGCTACCAATTGCCTACTGGCAATGGAAGGAACGAGGAACGATTCGGGTTGAACGCCATGAACGCCGCAGATTAAGTCGGCTAAGGGAACGGTTGTCTGGAATAGGACTTGATTCCCAACATGACGAGGATATCGATGCTGCACTTAACTCACTAGGTGATTCCGAATGGGATGCAATTGTGGACGAATGGGGGGAGCCGCTCCTCCGCTATCGAACCGAAGACATTGAGATTGCTGCATGGAAGCCGATTGATATGGAAGCCACACTTCTTGTAGGCCTACGTCCAATAAAGGAATGGAGTCATGCTGGCCTTCGCCTCTCAGTTCAATCAGGAGAACGTATCGAGATTAACGATGTAAATCCCAAGAGGATTCATTTTGAAGATGAGATTGCCATTGACAGACTTCCTATCGGCGAACTTCTATTCCTCCGAATCTGCCATGAGGTTGGACCAAAGAAGATGGACATAATTCTCAACGGCACAATCAATGGCGAACAAGTGACTGCGATGCCGCCGAGAGCTGTCGACACAGAAGAGGAATAATCAGCCACGATCATTACGTCGATCGTCCGCTTCCGAACGAATAGAATCGACTACTCCATCATCAGGGAGATTCAACACGTCTGAGAGGGATTTGAGAGCCGATAGGTCTGAACGACCAAGATTCTTCGGCACATGTAACTTAATCAAAACAGTAACATCTCCGCGCCCTCGACCTCTAGCACGAGTAATTCCTCGCCCAGGGATATCGATTGTATCGCCTGGCCTAGTAGATGGCCTAATTACGATTTCAAGGTCCTTACCATCAAGATGAGGAATCAGAAATGTTCGTCCTTGGACGAGATCGCCGAAACCAACTGGAAGAGCCATCAACAAGTCCGCATCTGATCTTTCAAACCAAGGATGATTAGTCACAGAGATCTCAATGTAAAGGTGACCATTCGTGCCTATACCATTAGCAGGGGGCTCCCCTTGCCCTTGCATCCTCAGGCGTGTACCCTCAGGGACGCCTGCAGGTACATTGAATCGGATTGTTCGCTCCTTACGAACGCGGCCATCCCCATTGCAGGACCTACAGGGATCCTTGATGACTCGCCCGGAGCCGGAACAATTAGGGCAATCTACGACTGTCTCTTGGAGAAAGGGGCCAATCCTCTGTGTCTGAGTTATTCTCCCTCTACCCTCACATGTTGAACAACGAGAAATCGATGATGAATCAGCTGAACCACTACCCATACAAGGTTCACAAGTAACGAGAGATTCGATTGTTGCCTCCTCTTCTGAACCGTTGAACATCGCTTCGAAAGAGATGCGATGTCGAACAAGTAAATCACTACCCTTCGGCTCCCTACGCCTCTGCCGACCTCCACCGAAGAACTGAGTGAAAATCGAGTCAAGACCATCGCCAAAGATGTCCTCGAAGTTGATATTCACACCTTGGAATCCGCCACTGAAAGGGTCCCCTCCTGGACGATTATGGCCAAATGTGTCGTACTGCCGACGCTGCTCGGAATTGGATAGGATTGCATAAGCCTCCTGAACTTCCTTGAATTTCGCCTCAGCCTCTTCATCATCCGGATTCTTGTCAGGATGGTACTTCCTCGCAAGCGAACGGAACGCCTTCTTTAGTTCCTGATCCGTTGCTTTCTTGTCAACACCGAGGACTTCGTAGTAGTCCCTCTTCTCAGACATGAAGCACTCCCCGTGCAACGAGGTGAAGGCCCCCCCTTTCAACCGTTCCCGGACTCAAAGAGCGAATGCACCACACTTTGGGCAATAGGCATCGTCGTCCACCATTGCCGAACCACACTCGACACAACGCCTTAACGCACGCACTGGCTCATTGTTTAGAACGGGGTTAGCATCAGCCTGTGCATTAAGGTTTGAAGGCGATGGGTCGTAATCTTGGCCACGGACGACGTTCACTTGTGGAGCTGATCCCGTAGATTCAACGACGGGGGCAGAACGTGTCTTACCTTCAGATTTGGACATAGATTCAACCCGCTCCATCGCCGCTCTCTCTCGTGCCCTCGCCAATTTAGAGAGAGCGCCCTTGACCAAGCCATTGGCCTCTTGCGGAGGCGCATCCTTCGTGATTCCTTTCACACTCTCTACGGGGCCACTCTTTCCTGTGACACGCTCAGTGCTACGAACCACATGCTCCTGTTCAAGAAATAATTCGACATTCTCTACATCCTCAGTTGAGGATTCAATTTCTTCCGGCTCGCCCTCTCGATTAACATCCGCAATAGACCCTTGAAGGCGCGCTGCAACCTTGGGTCGTGAGTCAACCGGGCGACGTTGTGCCTCAACCGTCAATCGCTCGTCAGCAGCATCAGCACGAAGCCACACGCCTCTATCCTCAGCACGGTAGACCTTGTCGAGACGCTGAATATTCTTCGAGCGATGCCATTCCATGTCCTTCACGACACGAGAACGGCGGAAGAGCAAGTAACCAATTCCGAAGGATACACCATAGTAAGCAAACGGCGCCCATGAGGCCTCATTCAGAAGTAGCCCTACAGCAGGAGGACCCTGATTTGAGATAATGAGAAAGATGAACGGGGCAGAGAGGAAGAGGACGACTGAAGTCCAACGATTCTTTTCCTCCATGAGCCTGTGTTGTGACAATCCCGCTTCAATGATTCGCGCTCTTGACTCGCTCATTCGCTGGAGGATGCTGTTTCAAACCACCACGGAGAAGTCCCAAACTGAATGAGACGTGTAGAATCATCAACCCTAGGGGGACCCCTATAATGAGAGAAAAACGACGGAAGCGTATCGCCTCCAATAAACCAACCAGAATTGCAACTGAGGTATAAGCCACGATTAGAAGGAGAGAAAACTGACTTGAACCATCGACCTCGCTTGATATGGCGAATCCACAAATTACTGCGAGAAGTCCGATCCATGGCAAGAATTCCTTGACACGGAGTCGGGAGACGGAAACACTTGCCTGCCTGGCCCGCCAGTAGCCATAACGATGGCCCATCCCCCATAACGAAGAGAAACTTCTCCGCTTTGCCATATGAAGATACGATGCATCAGACCGCAGCACTGGCCAACCAGCATTTGCAATGCGAAGATTCAGATCGCGATCTTGGCCGGCTATCCAACGCTCATCCCAACCGTTGACGTCTTGAACGGCTTCAACACGATGTAGACAGAAAGCCGGAGATTCAGCAGCAGAACGCCCTTTGAATCGGGCAAACTGGCCACTTCCGCCAAGGGATGAGGAGAGAAGTGCCTCGATACTTGCTTCTTCCCATGGCCCGCCGGAACCCTCTGGAATGATTCTCGTCCCCATCGATCCGATTAACTGGCCTAGTTCAGACTCCGCTTCTTGGAGGTCTGCCAACCTATTCTCCAGATGTTCAGGTGGAACCCAAGCGTGTCCAATAATCTCGAACATATGGGACTCTCCATCTACCTGCTTGAGAGCAAGGTTCCTAGCATGAGGAACATGAATGCCAGGATTATCGAGCAATTCAACGGTTGGACCATCATCTGACATGCTTTCATTCACATGTTGCAAAACAATGTCACGGGTACCATCGGTCGAGCCCCCATCCAGCACCAATACGCGATGCTGGTCACTAGGCAGAGTCTGCGAACGAATAGATCTAAGACACCGGTCCAGATGTAATTCCTCATTCAGCACCGGGATGACGGTCAACACCGAAGGTTCCGCCATGCCCTGATGCACCATCATCTGGGCGTCAATCTTCCCCAACCGAAACAGAACCAGACATGTTTCTACGGCACAAGAGCCATGACCCGGATTCAACAAGAATGGGTCATGGCCGACCCAACTGTGTGGATTGAGACACGGGTTGGGGCTCACGAGGACCCTGAGAAAATTATGGAATCTATCCACATACTCTTTCCGGACTTCCAACCTGATTCAGAAATTGAGATTGGGGATTACCCACGAAGCCAACCATGGGTTACAATACAGGGGCCAGCGAATGATTTGTCATCATTCCTCCAGAAACTACGGGATCAGAGAATTCTGGATACGGCAATGGATGCAATGAGTATGGACATCACCGAGAAATCCTCAATGTTCAGGATTTCTCGACAGGCAGCCCTAGCTGGGAAGGTTGGATTTGTGCTTGAGGGGGATTCTTCGCTCGGGGGCGACCTTCGCATATTGTTAGAGCAAGATGACATTCAACATTGGATTGAAACTGCTACTGACCACCCAGGTCGACGAAATGTGCCACGTAAAATCGGAGATGAACAAGGTATGGAGATGGACGGAAGTCCAAGGGAATGGGCTGAAGAAAGATCTCAATCAAGGGATTGAATCCGTTTGATTAGTGGGATATCTGCCTCCAACCAATCGAGTTTTCCCAAATCTTCCTTCGCGACCCAACGATGCTCAGTATGACTCCGAAGTGCAGGGGGATTATCCCCCTCATACGCACATATCCAGAACTCCAGTTCCACACTTGCATGAGAGTAAACATGGTCAACGCGTTCGAATAACTGAATAGGTCGGATGCTCCAACCTAATTCTTCATCACATTCTCGGATTAAGGCATCTAATACAGATTCACCCGGTTCCAACTTACCGCCAGGGAACTCCCAAAGGCCTTCATGTAGTCCAGAAGAACGCCGACTTGCCATCCATTGATTCCCGTTTCTGAACAATGCCCCTGCTACCTCAATATGAGGAGGTTGAACCACAATTGCTGAGACTCGTTTCACCAGATTTAATTGTGCTTTGAAATCCATCTCCTCTGAAGGAGGTAGGTGGATGAAAGTACAAGGCACCCTCCTATCCACATCCGTATCCAAAGCATACAGTGTCCTGTAGAGGGTCTCATTACAGACATATCCACCTGCATCATGACTTACTTCAAGGCCCGTGGACAAACCATCTTGGAGAACATATTCTGAATCAACGGAACAGGGGATTAAATCCGGGCCATTCACAACAATCTTCCCATTTGATATGCGACCGGAATTGTCCGCCTCTCTGAACCTATTCAGATTGATTCCCTGCGATTCAATTCTGGGCACCTTTGCGTGACGAGCAAGACCAAGGTGAATAATCGCTGAAAATCCGTCCAACGCCCCATTACCAATCATCTCGGCAACAGCGCGACTTCCGGCCTCGTCGACACTCAACCGTTGGGCAACCCATTCGATACATATTGATCGATGGAGAGGTTGACCACTACCTGATTCCCGGGGGCCAAGGTCAACGACTGACGAGGTATTACCAAGATATTCAGCAACTTGCCAACTGATGTTCTCCGATAATCCTCCAAACGCATCGAAGCCAGTCAATAGGATACGCCGGACCTCCATGCCCCTCACCATGGAACGGAGGATGAAGAGATTCCCCCAGAACTGGATGTGGAGGCCCAACCGAGGGAGAACTTCACAAAAGACACCGGTCATGTGACCTCATGGACGAAGGCGATGTGGGAATTGACATCGTCGAAGAACTCAGAGGTAGAGCACGGACGCCGGTGAATGTCCTGCGGATTATCTGGTACGAGTTCTCGGGAGGTGTCGGCCCTTGGGGCGCTCTGCGACCATTAATTGCCATAGGACTTGCATTGGTTCCATTCCTGTTCTTAGGACAACACTTCAACCGCCAACATGCTAAAGCCAGAGATTGGACACTACTCCAAGTCCCACTTCTTCTCTCTATTCTTCTCTGGCCACTACTCTACATCTACTCGATTGTGGACGCATGGTGGCTTGCTAACGAACGGGCCGCTGAAGCAACCAAAACCGCGACTGTATGAGTATCAAAACTCCTCAGGAAGATCCATTGGAGAGAAAAGTTGCCCAACACCTGAAGCAAAAGAAAGTTGAGTTCGAGCGAGTTGTTCCCAACGTCGGAGAGCAAGTACTGCATCCATGAAGGGTAGTTCAGTCGTATTGATGACGGTTCTAATCAGTGTGTCGAGGATATCCATCCGGTCCTGATCGACAATCTCTAGAATTCGTTCAAGGGGCATACCACCTCCTGTTTCTAAATCCCCAGTAGCTTCAATCGGCCATGGATTGAGTACATTTTCTGGAAGGACCTCATCAGATATTGCCGCCTTATTCTCCAATTCATCTACCATGCGGTTGAGATACTTTGAGAGAACGAGGCTGACCTCAATAACAGGCATGGACATCTGATTAACGAGATGCACCATGTTCTCCTGAAGGAAAAGCATCTTCTCCGTGCTTGGAGAATCCTCAGTGGGAATCCTGTCCTGGGACATTGGCTCGCCTCTCAACGGATTTCGCCTAATGCTTCTGCTGCCTTAGATAGTTCCGCAGTCGTAAGGTAACGGTTACCATCAGAATCGAAGAACTCAGCAGCAGCAAGGAATGCGTTACGATCCGTAATTCCATGCTGCCGCATTACGTGATCAACAACACGCTCGGAGAACCGGGCTGCAGTGTTTCCGCCAGTGACTTCTGTGGAAGTGGAACCTTGGGAATAGGCTGCCTGAGCTTGCTGTACTCGCCAGGTAGCAATCTGTTGAGGCGACCAACCCTGCGCAACAAGCTGCTCATCCGTCCACTGGAGTGGAGCGGGTTGACTCGGTGCTGCTGCGACTGGAGCAGGATTTGCAACGGCAGGAGGTGGCGGAGAAGCCGGTTGACTCAGGCCAGGCGGTGGAGGTGGAGGCGATGTAGAAATTCCTGGAGGTGGTGGTGGGGAGCGGGACTTTCCTGAGCTTTCCGCTTCAACAAGAGCCGTCTGTTCCTCTCCTTGGACACCATCTGAATCATCTTCACCTTCAGAATTCATCTCTTGGCGATAGAGAACAAGCATGATAGTACCGAATATTAAGCCGAACAGGGCGGCGAGGTAAAGCAGGAAGGTCACTTGTGATTCCTCAATTTGCTCCGCGAGCGCCGCTCCATCACGGGCCTGATATGGCTGGATTTGAAGGGACTCAAGTGTCATCATATCCACATCGATATGGCCATCTCGAGCAACAAGACGGAAGCGCTCTACCTCCGGCTCCTGAACCGTTCTCGTGGACATATCAATCGCTGCATTGTAGGTGGAATTACCCATAATACGGAGTTCTGTTGAAGCGCCATCAACGTCCCCCCATATGCCTGGGGCGATCTCCTGCTGAATCTGGAAAAGAACCATTCCCTCCTCGCCGATATCATTCAATCCCTCTATGCTAAGAGTCACATTTTCACCACCAACAGGCGAAGGCTCAGACCAACGGATGACCGAGGTTGGAAGATCGATGGACGGGCCAATCCGGACAAGCCTCCAAGAATCGAAGGGTTGTAACTCTGAGTTCGCGATATTCTCGTAAGGGTTACCTGCACGGTCCGCTCCAGTCACCCACACATCAACGATATATCCTGGAAGGAGAGGTGTTGCGCCACCATCAGTGAAATCTATCTTCCCACTCCACATCGCATTGCTCTGAATAATTGTCAAGTCAGACAACGGTGCACTACCTCGACTGATCTCACTCGAACCTGCACGGACACGATAATGGAGGACTGTCATAATCGAATCATCGAAACCGCTCGAATCCGTTGTGAATAGGTTCACATTAACCTGATTTGCCTGATCAATTCTCACATCACCATTAGGAGATATCGAATCAATCTCAGGAGGTGTACCATCAACAGAAAGTTGGAGGCGTGGTGTAGTAGATGTCTCGTCAGTTGCAAGCCCTGGAAGGGCCTCAAGAATCATCGACGCATCGAGGTAACCCGACTGGAGGTTAGGAACAAGAATGTCAAGGGTGAAGTGACCATCATCTCGAGGCACAGCAGACCATGTGTTCTCAAGGTCCGCGACTACAATATCACAGGCGCCCCCAGGTGCAGGAATCTGATCCTCACTAAACAATAGGCGACCCTCAATACGAACAACCTGACCAGCTGCAATAAGAGCAGGTTCGCCCCCTTCACTAACAAACACATTGCGACCAGTTGCTAGATCAACTGCGGTCAAATGGCCGGGCTCCATATCGAAACGGAGATCGTTGTCGAGGCTCCATTCATCAAAGCCAAGACCACCACGATCATCGTGACAAGGAACAACTTCACCCTCGTTACAGGGCCAATCTGTGACTTCCACTACCGGGATGAAAGTCTGAGACCCATCGGTGTCGAACTCCTCAGGGAACCACCAAGTAAGTTGGAATCTGAGATCAACAAATAATGTGGATGGATCATCTGATGTGTCAAATGGATCGGGGCCATAAGAGGTGTAAAGGTTGGACACTGCGAGGCCATCGCCTCCTGATTCGAAGTCTATTGTAGTGATACCATTCGCATCTAAGGTCACATTGCCATAGATTGATTGTCTCGGATCATTTAGATCGCCTGCCAAAGCGAGTTGGATTGTCCGAATATCATTCCAACCATTCCCATCTTGAATACGAAGTCGAGCAGTGTACTGAATCCCTGGATGTAGAGGAGTCTCATCATCGTGACCAATGATAGTACTGTTCTCAGATATCAACCGAGGCTCAAACTCCTCACGAGTGATGTAAGACGTCAAATCTTCAGTCCAGTCTGATACTCCTGAACGATCCTTGTTACACGGTGATGGAGGCTCCGGGCAAACTGCTTCGCCCCCAAGTGCGATAGAGTTCCCACTAGTGTCTTGTCCAGTAACATAAATCGATACTCGCTCCTTGTGAACATTCCAAGAATCATCTATGATTCCATTGAATATGTTGATTCCACCAGCTTGTATCTCCGGCGAACGGAACAACATCTGAGAATACTCGGATGGATCAGGGACCTTGTTGTAGTTCAAGTCAGATTGATTCTCAATCCAATAATGCACCGTGATTTCCTCGGGTGGATCCACCGAATCCTGAATCATGATTGAAATCGGTTGACTCCCTGCATGCATCTCAGAGCCTTCAGATGGCGTCGCACCAATGACCAATGGACTAACGCCATCGAGCACCAACTTCACAGTGTTCTGGTTTGAGTTGACGTAAGTCGAACCGTTCTGCATCGAGAAGGTTTCCACTTGGAAAAGCATGCCTCCAGGCGATGACTGGAAAGGTGTCTGGAATGACATCGAGTAGAGCCCATAGGAAGGATTTGTCTGATTCACAAAGGACTTTGTCTCCTCAAGTGGTTGGCCATCAAGTGTCAAGTTCTGACCTACAACACGTATGCCAAACTCGCCTGGCTTCGGATACCGTGCTGTATCCTCGAAAGCGATGGTTCCGGAGAACGTGGCATTACGACCACCACGCATCCAATCGGAAGGGAGTAGGACCCTGCCCTCCTCGTCAGTCACCTCAAGATCGCCGAGAACAATGTCATTCTCGATACGTAGATTGAGATCGGTTGTCTCATGTGCATCGACGGCAAGCCCTAGGTCATCTTCAAGATCAACGCGGACCTCAACACCGGACTCGTCGTCCCAAGCCCAATTAGGCATAATAGGAAGGCGAATTGAGGTGACACCTCCTACTTCCTGAGAGGAACAGTTCGCTGCATCGAAAGAAACAAGCCCCGATGGATCGTTTGAAATTGAACAAACGTTCCCGGATTCCCAAGTCAATCGTGGTGTCGAACCCTGAGTAGAAAGAAGGTCTACGTCGAGTCGTAGGAGTGAGGTCGCAACATCTCCAGAGGCAGCGCGAACAATCAGGTTGCGGTGTTCACCATCTGGAACAATCGTCCCACCCTCCATCGTCGCTTCGATAACGCGAGACATGTAGCGATATGTGATGTCAAGATTACTCAACATCACACGGCCCGCTGAACCCGCGTGGATGGCGAAGATAATGTCGGTTCCACCATCCCCATTCTGGACTGCATGAGTATTGAGAGCCGTGACCATAGCCTGATTACTAGCGACTAAGGGGTCGGTCAATACTCCAACATGTGTATACTCCATATCCCCATCATTACCAATATCTAAGCGAACACTTGCCGGCCAGCCTTCCTCGTAATTGATTACCAAATTCTGGATTACAGGAGTTACCGTAGAATCAGTAGTTGTCATCAGGGTCCGGTACTTCAGGCGGTTACCTGATCCATCGAAGGTACTGTTGTCAAACTGCACCTCCACATTATTCTGGACTGTCAACCAATTAGTGCCGTTATCCGCTGAAACATGGACCTCCACCGAGGTACCAGCTGGCTCATCCGAGAGCCAAGTCGCACGAATACGACCTATCTCGGTCCCAGTTTGAACCAGTTCACTGGACCAGTCGCCTGAGACCTCATACTCGGTCGAGTATTGGACTTGAGACCACCATGCAACCGCTGTTGACCCAACAAGTTGTAACTTCCATCGGAGAACCTCTCCAGTGTGAGTAAAATGAATGGTCTGATTGTTTGTGACCTGTTCCCAGTGAGTCCCATTGTCCGCCGAAACCCAATAATCAACTCGATCACCGGCGGCAGTTGCACTCCATGATACCTCCATATTAGCAGAGAGAATCGTCTCACCTACATCCATCGGAAGACTAACCCATGAAGAGGTCCCTGGCATCGGTGTAATTTCGTAGGACCATCCTGAACCGTATTCACGATACATTGGGCTAGTGGACCAAGCGTAGTAGTCCTGCGTGACAAGGCGTTGACCATTGTAATACAATCCGTATCCATTCGCACTAATCGACGTGGTGCCCTGCTGCTTAGTCAAGGTAGAACCAAGATTTCCAGTTATCGCATAAGCCTCCAAACGATCCTGTTGCCAAGATGCATAACTGCGGAAATAGATGAAGGAACCATTGACTACCATACCACGCGGCGTCCCAGATGTACTGAAATAATTGTAGTAAAGTGTCGAATTTCGCTCAAAATCCCCATCCTCTGCGTGATAAGCGACCACACGGTTTAGCAGATTGTGGTTTACCCATACTACATCCCGAGTGCGGTCATAGGAAATCCCTGAATAATCTCCATGATTGTTCGTGGATGGATCGTGAACTGCGAGACAAGTCCAAGTCGTTGGGTAGCGGATATCGAATTCAACAATTCGATGATATTGCGATGAAGTAGAGGAGTAATAGGTAGTAAGAAGACCGAAAGCACGTTCATCATCACTGATAGCCCAGTCACGAATCCCGTAACCAGACCAAGTGAAAGGCAAGCTAGGAAGAGAGCACCCACTAAAATCGAGTGATATTAGGCCGTTGTTCATCGAAGCGCCCTGTACTTGAGTACCGTTGTTAGCATGCAAGAGTCGTAACATCGAGTTGATATTAGACGCGCGAAGATCAGATGAAACAATCCAGTCACGATAGGTGAATGACGCGCCTGCATAAGTCCCGGCAGTAGCAGCACTGACTGATCTCTGCTGAGAGAATCTAGATTCAGTAGCATTGGAAGAATGGGGCTGACGTATGGTGAATGAAGCATTGTCTGACCAAGCGGAGGAGACCGTGGAGGTAGTCATTGAATCTAGACCATAACCATCGAATTCCATATCTGGAGAGGCCATACCCAGAGCAAGATCATCCGCTCTCGGGTCAACACCATTTGATGTGCCTTCCGCCCAGTCAGCACGATTCTGTGAAATAACCTGATTCCAGCCTGTAGAGGATGCACCTGAAAGTGTGACCTCAGCATCGAGAACCTCAGCACCGTTCGGCAAAGTCACCATGATATTACGTGCAGGTGAGCCGGGTGATGCGAGAGCAATAGTGCTCGCAGTACCATCCGAAAAGGTGTAGATATGACGGGCTGCAGGATCGGCGCTAACTTCGGTTGTGGCGCCTAACAGTGGCACCATCGATGCAAGAACAAAAAGACAGACGAGGCTGATGGCGCTTATGCGCCCCCGGCCGACACTCCATCCAGAGTTCCCACTCATACTACTCGATGAGCCTCATGCACTTTGAATATCACCGTGCCAGGACAGTCAGTTCGTTGCACGGTCGTCGTATCTAATGGGTGAACCGCCATTACCTCTGATACCATCGAGAAGATCATCCTCAATCTCGAAGTGATCATTCAACCAATCGCCATCCGTATCATAGTTGAACGGATGTGTACCGTCCGCTACTTGGTCTCCGTCGATATCCAAGATATACCAGCCCCAAACAAACTCCCCATTACCTAGATTCGGAAGATGGTTCTCATCACCAAAGGTTCGATTCCAAGGGTCAGTCCACTCCCCAAAGACAAGATGGATATTGTCCTCGTAAGTCTGCTCCATGTAATCTGGATCGTTATCCAATACGATATGAGCATAGAGTTGGTCAGTTGAATTGACCTTATTCATCCGCATGTAATTTATATTGACTGGATTCTGTAGACAAAAGCCCAAAAGATACTCCCTAAACTGCCACCATTCCTCGATAGGAGATCCATCACAATCAAGCAGTGGAGTCTGTCGAACTAGATTTGCATTAGAGAGGCTGGCGTTAGTGATTCCGAAGAATTCCTGGAAATTATTGTAACGAACGTACAGGCATACTGCACCACTACAGTCCCACCCTCCATCATTGTCCGGATCTTCCGTCGCATCATCAGGATTGGTCGGATCCATACTAACCCAAGTCCAATCCAAAGTTGCCCTCTGAATTGATTGATTACCTTGAGAATCAGTAGATACCGTCAATGGCTTCCAGTTGTCTTGGCCTATCTCTTGCCAGATTACGCTGACTTGCAGATATGAAGACCAGTTACTGTTGGTTTCATTCCAACCATGAGCATACTCATACCAATCAGGTAACATGTCACCATCCGTATCATTGTCTTTCGGATTACTACCATACTTGAACACCTCACGACCATCCGAGAGGTTGCCGTCAAATTCGTAGATTTGGTTTCCATCGACATCCATGAAGATCCGCCGGCGGTCGTCTCCATCAGAATCCGAGAGAATTGGATTTGTCTGGTTACGGTACTCCATCGCATTAGTGAACCAGAGGTAGGAATTACCTGAAGATATTTGATCCTCGACAGGCCCTTCGGTAAAGATACGGCCTTGCCAAGAACCCTGAGCAGCGACTGGCTTTGTACTATCTCGGTCAAACCAACCATCTTCATCTGCATCATAATCAACATCGAGAGGATTTACCGGGTTCGTTGTCCACCTGTAGTCATTGGCTGGCATAGTGTTCCGATACAGCGCATAACAGAATTCCCAACCATCAGGTAAACCGTCGCCGTCAGAGTCCGGATGAGTTGGATCCGAAATCCCCAAAAGACTGAGATTGAAATTATCCGCATAAGCTGTGTTGATTCTCTGAACACGTTCGGACGATTTGATGTCCTTTGAAACGAAGGCAGTGTACAGAGCCTGAGTGGCCTGCCCCTCAGTCATTCCACCCTCCTGCATCATCGCATCAAGTGCATCCTCGCCGAAGGTCCTCAACGTGACACCTGCATCGATATTGTTAATTTCTGAGAATTTTCCGTAGCTGCGTGATTCATACTCGCGCAGATTGGTAAAACGTTCTTCGTCATCGATCCCGCCATTGCCATTACAGTCGTAAGAATCCTCATCAGAGTCCGCATCTATATCCGTACCTGTCAAGGGATTCATACTCCAAATATTAGCATCAAGATCCCACTCGGTAAACCAATACTCATACCCATCCAACATGCCATCATCATCGGTGTCAGGATCGTTGGGGTCAGTAATCCCCAGTAAGGTTGCGAGTAGAGGTGGAGCGAATCCACTAGTCTGCCAGTCATTATATTGCGATATTGCGATTGATGCGCGACCCTCCTTGCTAAACAGAATCCGATAAATCCGACTCGTGGCTTCGTTTGGATCCACAATCGCGGCCTCTTCCCACATCTTTGGAGCATCAGGTGGGGCTAGACCTCCATTCACAGGGTTAGCATAAGTGAGATTCAGTTCCTCTAAATCTGTTACAGCATCTTGATCCCCATCATATCCACCATCTCCAGCAACAAGTGGATTCAAGGTCCACTCCTCATTTGTCTCATTCCAAGCAGTGAACAGGAGTTCGATACCATCTAGAAGTCCATCACCATCAGTATCCGCATTGTTCGGATCTGTTGTTGGCCCAGTAAGGTTGTACTGTTCAGTGGACATGAACGATCCAAAAGAGAGATTTCCGCCTGCACTACTCCAAGCCTGAGGGGTAGTCACAGACGGTGTAACTAGGAGGTAAAACTGTGGAGATGATACGATAGTGCTAACTTCGTTATCCTCATTTTTGATACTTGCATACTCCTCCCAATTGGTTAGACCATCTCCATCGGGGTCGCCTGCTGCATCTCCTTCATTGGCGGGATTCAGTGTCCATTCCTCACTGAAAGAATCCCATCGTGAGAACCAGACCTCCCAACCATCGGGCATGCCATCGTTATCAGAGTCCGAGAGTAAGGGATCCAAGGAACCTTGATCCTGTACCACTGGCACCAGTGACTGAACGTCTTCTGAGGATTGCTGTCCGAAGGATATCGTTGGCCCTGAAGCCCAACTAGAATCAAACAAAGCAGTTACGAAACCGTCTGGATGTGGTTGACCATCAGTACTCGCATTAGCAAGCATTATTCGATCAATGATATGGTATTCCATCCAATTATTTAGGGCCTCATCAGGTCCAATAATTCCATCGCGATTCACATCATATCCGTCACCATCTGGATTGTTCAATGCATCAGAGCCGTTCATTGGGTTGATACCCGCGTTGCTCGGGATCCATTGGCAACTGTAACGAGCTTCCCAACCATCTGGTAATCCATCCCCATCCGAATCAATATCATTCGGATCGACTGCAGTCCAGTTGGCCGCTGCCTCAGCAGTTTCCCCGCGTAGAGGATCACCCTCGAGACGTATCTGATCGAGGATAATCTGCCAGTTGTATTCGCAGAGATTCGTCAAACCATCCCCATCGGCGTCCTCATCTGCGTCAGTTGCATCGAAGGGGTCGAGGGACCAGTCATTTCCTCCGGTGAAGTCGGCGCCAATCCATCGGCGATTTTGGATTTCCCAACCATCAGGCATACCGTCGCCATCTGTGTCTGTATTACTCGGATCGGTAGGCAAATCGGTACCGCCAGAACTTCCGGTGGAAATCCAGCCGTTAAGATACACTGAGGCGGCAGCCTGGCCTTTAGATTCGTCACAGAGGTAATCTCCGTTCAGGTAAAAGCAGGTAAAGTTGGTATCTGCGTAGAACCACCCCCAATATTCTGAACCGTCGGAAAGGCCATCCCCGTCGGTATCTGTATCGAGTGGATCAGTGCCGTTGAATCCCTCAGCAGTAGTCGCAATGAACCTGTACTCGTCAAGATTGGTCCAAGGACGATCAACGTAATTGGAAGATGGATCAAAGCGAACACCGTCATTGTCACGGTCCAAATCACGGTCATATGGGTCGGTTGGATCAAGATCATACGCGAACTCCCAACCATCTGGCATCCCGTCCTCGTCAGAATCGTTAGAGAGTGGATCTATTGGAGCGATATTTGCAAAACGCCCTGGATTGATGCCAGCATAGAGATTAGACACGTTGTTCACAGTGCCTAGAGCGATACTCTGGATTGGTCCTGGAATCCTAGTGTGGCCCTCTTGAATCCCGAAAATCATTGCATGACTCCCCTCTAAGACCCAAGTTCCGGCGGCAGAACCCACGATTACCTGTTCATCAGCAATCAAAATCGAACGGATATCGTTGCCTCCGTCCTGATCAAGATCTATATTCTCCATCCGTTCACGATTGAAGGCGTTGAAGGGATCTGTCGGACCAGCCACTAAATCGTAAGCGTGAAGCCCACCTGCGGTCCCAACCCAGAGTATCTGTTGGTTCGTAATCTGGCCATCTTCGTCACGAGGTCCATCAATCTCGAGAACATTCACAATCGCGGATTTAGAGGTGTTGAATGGATCTGCTGGACGAACAAACTGTTCAGCAGACACATTATCGAATATCCAATACGGCTCAGCACCTCCTTGGAGATCGCTAGTATTCCAAGCAAGGAGACCATGGCTGCTACCCACATAGAGGACCTGGGGGGCACCTGTGACTGAAACATGGGCTGCAGAGAGTAGATGAGCACCATCAAAATCGGAAAGTTTGGATTCCAGTTCAATGGATCGTTCTACTGATCCAATTTGACCAGTTGTTTCCACAGGAATAATCCAAACCTCGCCATTTGACCCACCTCCAATCATGGACATCATCGAACCGCCCAGATTCAACGGATTGAGATTTGAAATCGGACCTATTTCGATAGATTCGAGTGAATTCTCGGAGACGAGTCCTGAGGAATCAAGACCAAGCGTGTGGAATCCTACATTTGTACCCAACAACAAATGTTCCCCTGAAGGATGATCCCAGAAATACATCGCGTTGAGGTTGACTCCTGCTGGGAGTTCGAAAGAAGTGGTCTGATCTGAATCCAAATTCAATACTGACACACCATACCTCGTTCCAAGTATAATCTGCTGGCGCTCTTCCACACTGATAGCTTCGACCACATCATGGTGGAGGAGAGCGGGAGAAGTTCCCTGATCATAGATGCGAATAGGTTGCAAAGCAAGGCCATGAAGAACTGACTTCAAGCCTGAGCGAACTCCATACCCGTCGTCGTCGTGCACCCTATACTCCTGAAGGTTGCTAAATGCCTCACCTAATGCGATTGTACCAAACGAGGTATCCGGAGTAATCTGGCCATCGCGATCTACATCCCAACCATCTAGGTCTGTATCTAGGATTGCATCGCTACTGTTCAATGGGTCAAGCCCAAAGTAGACCTCCCAACCATCGATAATACCGTCCCCACGGCGACTCTGAGGGAGGAGTTGCGCACCCGACCAATAGTGGTCATCTGAATCATTGCGCAAGGGATTAGTTCCTAGCCAACCGCTGTTGATATCCTTGATACCACGATCGAGATCAGTACAAGCTCCATTGACAATAGAACCCATATCTCCGAAGCAGCGGAGACCGTCAATCTCGGTCACCCAATCGGAGGGTGCTCCGTAATTATACTCCTCAGAATTTGTATATGCCTCCTGATCCTCAATGACGCCATCGCTATTTACATCGAATCCGTCGCCGCATCCAAGTTCATAATCAGAACAACGATCTGAATCGAGAAGTCCGTCCGAGGGATCTAGTGGATCAAATACGGAACATTCCCATGCAAAGGACGCATTCTGGAATCCAACACCCTCATTCAAACACATGTAAACCTCGTAACCATCAGGTAGCCCATCGCCATCCGTATCAGCAACCCTTGGATCGAGGAACTCCCGGAGGCCAGATTCGGTAAGTCCGGGGGGTTTCCCTGTGAGAGATTTACGTTCACTATAACAGGTATCCAATGTATAAGGCCAACAATATTCCATGAGGGCACTCAGGCCGTCCCGGTCATTATCCGATATGTTGTCAGATCCATTGGTAGGGTCGAGGCCTTGTATTGCGACTATGTCACCACGATATGAGACATTTATCAGAGGTGAAAATAGCTCCTCATGGAGATCAGGTATCCCATCTTTATCCTGATCAGTAACAGGTGGACCTTCGCCCTCAGTATCACCTGGATTGACGGTGAGGACCTCAGCGGATGGGCGGGTCTGAGATGCGAAGGAGAGCCCACTAAGCATCAGAACAACGAGAAGTAGGGCTGTCTGTCGTCTTCTCAGTGCATCACCTCCGGTGGTCCAATGTCTCAGGTTTCTGATTCAGTGCCTTATCATGGTGATGGAGCGGTGTTCGGACAAGGGGCACTCTCCCTCGACGTAAGTACCTAGAAAATCTACAGATTACAATGTCTTCAACCGAGTCGTTCAAGGTCCTCCTATTCGCCGCTCTCAAGGATGGAGATTGTTCACCTCGGTTCCGGAAGCCGTGGCAATGCCGCTATGGTGCGAACTGAGGAGACTACAATTCTGATTGATTGTGGATTCTCAATGAGGCAAATCGAACGACGCCTAGCGATGGTGGATGCGAGACCCGGAGACCTTGATGCGATTCTTGTCACCCACCACCATGGAGATCATGGCAAAAGTGCACGTGCTGCTGCAAAAAAATGGGACGTAGAAATCCATGCGAACTTTGAGACCTGTGCTCGGCTCGGCCTCGATCCAGTGAATCAGTGTCGAGTGTTTGAATCTCTGGAGAGGAGAGACCTTGGCCCTGACCTTTCCATGCTACCTATTCCAATACCTCACGATGATGCAGAAAACGTGGCATTCGTCCTAAACGGCCCTGATGGACGCGCTGGATTCATGACTGATCTTGGCGAGCCCACCGAGGAACTAATCAAACACATGTCTGGATGCCAGCACATCTCAGTCGAAGCAAACTACGATGTCAACCGGTTATTTGGAAATCTGAAGTATCCACAGACATTGAAGGACCGAATCCATGGCCGAGGTGGCCACCTATCTAATCGCCAGACAGCGATGATGTTAGATCGACTAGTGCACGATAATCTAGATTCAATTGTGCTATGCCACCTATCCTCTGAGAATAATGCCCCCCATCTAGCCGAGTCAGAAGTGTTGTGCCAGATAGATGAGGAATTCAAGGGAGAAATTCAGATTTCCAAGCAGGAAGGGCCGGAATTCACACATTGGCTCGGACAGCGGGCCGCAGAGCCCCTGCGATGGGCGTGAACCCCCTCTGGAACCTACCATCCTGAGAATGGCTATGTAGGTCAAGAACGGTATGTAACCCGTGGAGATGCGAAGGGAGTGCTACTCTTCCGGTGAAGCCGGGGTCAGTGAGATACTCGGAGTGACAATGTTGCTCGCCATGGTGGTCGCCATCATGAGCGCCGTCGTCGTGTTCCTGCAACCCTTTGTTATCGATCTCAACGACAATCGCGCTTGGGCTGCAGGGGGAGTTACCGCAGAACAACTGAACAATCGACTCCTCGTTGTAGCTGACATGCCAAACGGAACCGGATTGGCTCATGAAACCGGAATCCCTGGAGGAGGAATCAATGTCTTATTCAATGTAGAATCATGGACAATAGGGGCCGACATCCATGGAAATGATCGAGTAGAAGTCCATCGAAATGGATCGGGCATCGTAATACAAAGCGATAACCGTACTGCAGATGCAGTGAGAATTACTGCAGATGACGTAATCCAAGGCACCTGGCAATTGGATACAATGCCCGCACTAATTGACGAGCGTATCCCTTACACCTCTACCCTACAGGTCGAGGTTCTCGATAGGAACGGTACAGTAATCCATCGTTGGGCTGAAATCTCAATCGATGGCCTACGACTGTCTTCTCCGCTCTCCCAAGGCACATTTGATGTTGATTTGTCGAATGGTGCAGTAATCAAAAATCTCCCTGGAGATGATGTGCAAATCGAGCGTTTTCCTCGACTAAGCCATCGAAGTACCATTGATGGAGGGCATACAGTGCGACTCGTACTCCTAGACGTAGATGTGGACCCAAACGCAACTGATCTCAATCGCAACCTCGACATGACATCTCAAGGAATACTAAATCTGTTCGATGAGAATCACGCCAGGAACTTTTTCCTCCACTTCGAAGTTGGCGGCCAGACTACTGTCGAACCAAGGTATGTCGACCACTGGACATCGGAACATACCTTGCGGATTGCCACAGGTGATTTGGGTGGGTATTCTGGGTTCGGTCCGAAAGGGCCACTCAGTGGTGCCGATGGCCTAACCTTCCATTCCGATACCGAAACCTTCGGCCTAGAAGTCATGATTCAACGGGTGAAGGTGATCCCATGAGACGCGACCCGAGGCAAGAGAACGAGGATGCTGTAACTGCGGCAGTCGCTACCGTGCTCCTCTTCGCCATCGTCCTCAGCATCATCTCTGGAATGATGGCTATGATTGTCCCAACAATGGCTGAACTTCAAGGAGCAGTTGACCGTGAAACCATGCAAGGGCAATTTACCGATCTAGCTCAAGAAACGGTCCGACTCTCGGAGGCGGGCTTACCTGGAGATCGGTCCGAGATGATGATTCAGCCACACACAGGAGACGTCAGTTGGAATCTACGGAGAGGAGGGACATGGTACACTGCAACGCTGGTCGAGGACCAAAGTTTGCGCCTCAATAGCATGAACGATCTGGATGCTGTGATTGAACATCGCTACCCTGGCGGAGATCTCACCTCAATGTGCCTAACAGACTTGCGAGCACACATTGATGCTGAACATAGACACATATCGCCACAAACCAATGGAACAATGTTGCTGACGCCTGTTGCATCCCTACAGACTTCATTGGAACGCGTTAGCGTCAATGACGGGTTAGATACACATCGTATACGAGCAGGTACTGTCATAGAGATTGATTCCAATCACGATTCGCCAGCAATGGCCACCTCATCAATGCCGATGCGGACCATGTTCATCCAAGGTGAGGGAGGTATGACCACCTTCGCCCCTGATTCGCATGAGCCGACAGGTATGGGAAGAGGTTGGACAATTCCAGCAACGGCTGGAAATGTAACTATACTCCTCTATTCCACTGAGACATTTACTGCTACGATCAACGCCGAAGATACTACTCAGTCATTGGATTCAGTAGCACAGACAACAGTAGAACCCGACGGTACTCAAGGCCGAATTACAACAGTGGAGGCCACGATGTCCCTGTCAGAATCGATGGCTATCGAAGTGACTACATCGGCCCCTGCATATATGATTCTGAAACAGGGAGTATCAACAAGTGGATCCACAGCACTCTTGGACCAAACAGGGAGCACGTCAGGTACAACTTTCCTTTTCCCATCGAGCAGCAATGAACTATTGATTCACAATCCAGGCCTCCTCTCAACCTCCGTTGAAATAAATGGTCTGTATCACAGCGTTGGAGCACGCGACACAGCCCGCATCGCTATGGCGAGTGGCCAAGGAGGATGGATTGTCTCAGGAAGCCCTGTTCAGGCCCATCTTGTAGCTGATGGAACTGGGGCATCTAGGGCCGCGAGCCTAGACTACCTACATTCTACCTCAACCGGACGAACTAGTGCCAGCACATGGTCCAACATAGTAGGAGGATCACCTCATGGAAGTGAACTCATGATTCAGCGACTTGGACATGATATCAACTTAGAACATCTCGATAACATCGCGCCATCCTCTGCAAGTACGACCAACATCAATGAGAGTTCACCGAGGATGTCGATTGAATGGACATCGACAGATGGCGGTAGAATCGAAATGACTGCTGAGAGGCCATTTGACCAAGGAGAAAGCCCGGTTAGAGCCTACATCTCGCACGGTGATTCTGGCCTCCTCGACCTTCGATCAATGGGCGAAGACAGATGTGTTGAACTCGATGACCGCATAAGTGGGTGGACCCAGAATACACTCCCATGGGCTGATGTATCCTTCCTCTCTGACGGCGGTGTAATCGATGCATGGATTACTGGAGAACACCCTATCGGACTATTGGCTACGATGAGAGGACCCCATGCAGATGACCCTCATGCGGCTGTCGCTTTGGGCTGGTCTATCCCCTTGCCCCGGATGGATTACACCTTCAGTTCCAGCGTATCAGGACTTGAGATTGGATGGCGTGGCGGTTTCGTAGGCACCAACCACCCTGAATACGTTGCAACTACAATCGAAGTACCCCCTAGTCGTGAAGGCCCCGGGCCAAGAATCGCTGTAACCATACCTGTTGTCATCCCCGATATGTCTCTCGATACTGGCACATCAGATCACAAAGCTACTCTAACTCTACTCACAAGATGCCAACTCGTATCGATTTCTTCCCACGAAGTACGGCGGGGATGGGATGGCCCATACGGGGCATCAATTGCCTCACAGGATGCAATCGATCTTGATTCATCCACAGACTGGTTGACCTATCCGGGACGATTGGATCTACTGAGTGACTATGTTGGTTGGGTACAGCCAACACCGACTTCAACAGAGAGCATATACCACGCAGGTGGCGGACCAGTATCCTTCAATCTCCAGATGGCCCTGATTGATCATGACGCGATGGTGATAGACGGATGACCTTCAAGCGACGTGATGAGGAAGCGGCAGCTACAGAGATTGGCTATATCCTGACATTCTTCCTAGGACTAATGTTCCTAACCACCTTCTCAGTGTGGACCTTCGATATTCAACAGGCAACTGAAGAAAGATGGACCAATGAAGCGATTGAAGAAAATCTTCGAGAGGTTGCGGAGGCTGTTGAACGAGCAGATGCGGCAATGAGAATTGATTCAAACGCCTCCTATGCTGAACCAGTCTATCTACGACTCTCCGCAGACACAGGACTAGGTTTGATTCTACTACTAACAGAGGAAGCCGTAACCATAACAGACTCCTCACAAGCTAAAATGTTCAGCCAGGATATCTCGGCTGCTTCAGATGCAACGCATTCGGGCGAAGTTAATCTTGCAGGCGCAGACATAGTTTGGATTTCCTTGCAACAAGGGAAAATCACCGTCGGATTAGAACAGCCAGGATTCTAACCAAGTAAAGCACGATGAACCGATGCTTGGACATCCCTCATCCGATCATTAGCCCCCAATTCTCTGAACACGACTAGAGCACGCTGAAGGTGAGCCATCCGATTTGTACGGTTCGGGTCACTGCTCCCCATACGGGCAAGAATCTCCCCAATTAGCATACGATGGTCATTCGCCTCAGCAACAGCGAGGGCATCTAGGTAGTATTCCATCGCCTCCTCCTGTCGACCTGTATCCATCATTACTTCTCCAATGAGCATCTTAATCTCGACCGAATTACGATGGTCGGGCTCTTCAGCAAGAGCACTCAAAGCCTCACTGTAATGGTGAACTGCAAGCTCAAGATCGTCTGTCTTTGAATACAATCGACCTAGAACAATACGCGCCCTAGCGTGAAGATGCGGCTCAGATTCCTTAGTCTCATCATGTGCATCCATTGCATGTTTACGTGCACGATCAATCTCATTCATGTCCAACAATGCAGAAGCCAATCTGATTCGGGAAGATACTAACTCAGGATTTGAACTCGTGCTGAGAATCTTCTCCACGTTCTCATATGCATCCAACGCCTGTTTGGGTGAACGCCTCCGGCGGTGGATACTTCCAATATTGAGGTAAGTGCGAGCAGCAGCGATTACATCTCTCGTCTCGATAAAAACAGCAAGACTCTGGTCGAGTAGTTTCAAAGCAGATTCTAATCGCCCATGATGAACCTCGATATCAGCGAGACTGGAGAGAAGACGAGCACCCTGATCAGCTCGCTTGAGCTTCTTCGCAATCGGGAGGGCTGCATTGTGACAATCCTCTGCATCCTCCCAACGATTCTGCAGGATTAGTAAATCACCCTTGGTCTCTAGGATATCCACAAGATACTCATCAGCGAGATCTGAAGTATCGATAGAGTCGATGATCCCCAATAGGCTAACATGGCCAGCGGCCACTAGGCTATTACCAACCGTGGAGAGTGTTTCTGCGAATTCAAGGACCTCACCTGATGCGGCAAGGTGGTGAAGGAATTCAAGATGTTCTGAACGCGTCGTACGAACTTTTCTGTAATGAGCCGCTGCATTGATGTGGAGTTCCTGACGAAGATCGTTCTCCATCGATACAAGAAGGAATTCGCGTATCAGGTCATGGACATCGAAGCTCTCGGAGTCAATCTGCCGCGCAAGCCCCTTCTCAACGAGATCATCCATTAAATCCATATTAACATCGAGTCCAGAAATTGCCTCGATTGGAACGGCGTCTCGAAAAACTGCCAATGCACCAAGCAACCGCTTTTCACTTCCAGTGAGGCGTTGAAAAATCTCCTTCTCCACGAAGTTCTCTAAACTCTCATGGAAAGTATCGCCCACCCCACCCTGATTGATTAACTTGAGAACCATAGGGTGACCTCGAGCAAGATTGTAGAGATGAATAAACATCGTAGCGTCCAAATCAGGTATCTGGTCGAGAAGATTCCGACATGCTTCTTGGTTCAGTCCATCAAGAGGAGTAACGAAAGTTCGAATCTTACCCTCTGCATCCTTCTGTGGGACGACCATTCGGTAAGACCGTGAAAACAATACAAGCCCGACGTTCTCACAACTGCCAAGACGTAATGTCATGGATCGAATAATTCCTATCAGAGTCTCATCACTAACCTTGTGGAGGTCATCGATGACAATCAATGCTGGAATATTTCTGAGCCCATCAATAATCATCTCTGTAGCAACGTCAACCTGCGCAACACCACCTGCATCGAGATAATCTGCAAGGTCAGCATGTCCTATTTGGAGTAGCCATTCGCCCATAGCTTCGAGAAAAGGTCGCGAACCGTCACGCTCTTGGCACCGGTGATAAAGCAGGTTCCGTTTGTGGGTGAATTCCTCAATAAGACGACTCGCCATGGAGGTCTTTCCAATCCCTGCAATACCTGGAACGAGAAGTGTCGCGGATTGAGGTTCCAGAATTGCCGCGAAATTCGCAATCTCTGTCACCCTGCCATAGAAGCGGCCCGTACGAGGAAGATCCGAAAGAGAGTTCACCAACTGCTTCTCGATGTGCTTCGACAAATCGCGTTCTACTATCTCAGGCGTAAGGACACGAACATCAAGCGCACCGGAATCATCGATGTATCGAATGATGTCAACGGCCCTCATCGGGAACGGCAAGTGGTCTGGAGAGGTTGCGATAGTGACTGTTCTAGAACCACCCGATGCAATCATCTCAAACTCAAAGGCAGCATATTCCTCGTATACTCTGTCAGCATGTTCGAGGCCAATATCAGTCAGGAAGTATGCCTTTCGCTTACGTGAAACACCGGAAATGTGAGCTTGTCGCTCAATTAGAATCCCTTCCTCCTTCAGACCTGCAATCGCTCTTGGAACATTGCTCCTCGCAATCGACACTGCATTAGCAATACCCATTTGAGAAATAGCAAAAGGAACCTCGATTGATTCGGAATATTCGGAGAAATCACGCAGATGGAGGAGGATTCGATCCTGCACTCCTGGTCGCGGTATTACTGCCATAATCATCTTCTCCATTTCCGAGACAAATCAAACCCATTGATGGAGAATCATTGATCCTGCACACTGGATGGATCTGGCACCCATTGCTGAGTCGTCTGATCCCAGCGCCAGCCAGGATAGCCTCCAGGTTGCTGGACTGCAGCCTGAGGCTGAGGTTGGACTGCTGGTTGCGCTGTTGTCTGCTGGACAGGTGCGGCTGCAGCGGCCTCGGCCGCCGTCCTTTCCTTAGCCCACGCGTATGGATCAGCCTCTACCTCTGGCGTAGAGCCATCATCAAGGAGATCGTCTTCATCATCATCCTCGAATTCAACGAAGAAGAAAACAAAGACGCCTCCAAGTAGAGCTAGAATCGCTAAAGAACCAACACCAAGGAGCAGTGTCGCACCAATCGACATTCCTTCCTCCTCACCACCGGCTCTATCAACTGTCTTCAGAATCACAGCATCGCTTGAACCACCATAGGTGAACTCCACAACATTGGTACCAGGTGAATACCGCGAGGACTCGACTACCATCGACCATGTGCCGTCATCTCCAACGGCAGTCTGCCCGACTGGAACACCTCCAATCTTTGCATTAACTGCCTGACCGGGCCGACCCATACCTGTAAAGTTGACAGCCTCTCCATCTTCTAGAATGCCTGTGAAATCGGTTGTTGCAGTGAATGTCGCCGCGATAACTGTGAAGTCAACTGGATTAGATGTCGCAATAGAACCAGAAGGATCGGTCGCGATAAATATCACACTATCGAGCGTCCAAGTAGACATGTCAGTATCGTAGAAGAACATCTCAATTGGATCGTAGGTCGCAATACCACCCGGCATACGAATCACGAGATCAAAGAGATCATCTGTGAGGATATTGGGATTGTTATACGCCGAGAAGGACAAGGTTTGTCCATCGGGGTCATCGAAGTATTGATTCAAATCCAGAGACCCAATTGTACACCTATCAAATGCTTGTGTCTCCGTATCACAGAACAATATTATCTCAGCTGGCCAATTCACCGAGGAATAAGTTGGGGCATTGTTGTCAGCATCAGGTGGGTTATCTGCTGTGATAACAACCTCGAACCAACTACTGTAGTTGTAACCGTCGTAAGAGCGAGCGGTGATGTAGTACTGCTGAAGATGGACGAGATCAGTTGAATCCCACTCAATCTGCCACGCTCCAGCACCCGTAATCTTGTCCTTCGTCACAATGAGAGTATCAAGCACACCGAAGTTCGCCTGCGGATCCAAGACCTCGATTTCAATACGAGTGATTTCTCCGTCAGGGTCCGTCGCTTGTCCTGAAATCACCGTGGTCTCACTCGCTGACACCTGTTGGCCGCTTGATGGTGAGAAGATGAAGTTCGTAGGTAATTTGTTCCGATTATCCACGATAATTGTCCGGGTCGAGGGGGTACATTCGCCAACTTCATTGATACAAAAGTCAGAGTCAGAAGCCCATACGGTGACCTCGTAACTCTCTCGTGTCTTTGGAAGACCAGAGGTATTCCACTCCCAAGTCCAACTCTCCCCGCCAGGTGCAGCCACACTTCGGATGGTCTCGCGAGTGTTGGAAGCATCACCAGGTAAACGATCAATCACGATGTGGATATTCTGGATGTCAACTCCACTAGTTCCAGAGTATGGATCACTCGCTGTGCCAGTGAATACTACCCCCACCTTACCATTGTGCTCAGTAGAATCACCAGGAGTTGTGAGAATGAGACTAGGTGGCTGTGTGTTCAACTTAATCGTCCGAGTGATGATATTCCCATAATCCACGCCGTCGAACGCTCGGAAAGAGAACGTATAGTCACCTTCCGCCTGAGTTGACATATCGTAAGTGAAGTACCATGAACTGAATGGGTGGTTAGAATAAGTCACATCATCTACATCACTGGTGTCAGTTGCATAAGATGCATCTGCCCAATCATTGGTAAATGGGTCCTTGACTTGGATACGAGTTACTACGCCCTTCTGATCCCATTTTGCCAACGCATTCCTCTGATCAACACTCAGCGTGTTATCCCCATAAATTCCAATGAAATTACCATCGTGTGCGGAGCCTGTGAAATTGACTACACGCTTGAACGAGTAGTAATCGTTCTGAGTTACATTCAGAGAAGGGGCAAGATTGTCGAGAGCCACAGCCTCTTGAATCGTGTTTGAAGTATCCTGAATCGTAAACGAACCGGTCTGATACCCCTTGCCGAAACGGTAGGCAGTATAGCGGTAGAGAGAGAGCTCGCGCGTGTTGGAGCCACTTGCACAATCAGGGTCGTCCTGATCCCTTACAGCGTCACCATCATTATCGATGCCATCATTACAGGAGTTCTCGGAAGCAGCAGTCGCAAAGTTATCCGGATCATTCTGATTAGGACCAAGCCCGCGGTAATCCAGATGGAAATCCTTGGGCAAAGATATCCATTCAGTCCAACCATCTAGGCCGGTCTCAAGATCATACAAATCGTTACCAACTGCGTCCTTAACCACCACAGTTGTATCTGAAACACGGATATTGTTGACTGATGTGTAAAACCTAACAAGTTCAGCCACACGTACCTGAGCGGCCCACTTAACGGGTAGTTGACCAATGTAAACATCCTCTACATCGATACTGACGTTCGCCATTGTAAGTACTGACGAATTGTTGAGCATGTCTACCGCTAATGGGAAGTCTGTCGGAGTCATATTCACTTTCGACGAAGTAATCATGGGTGGGGGGTAGATTTTCCCATCACCCTCCATACCCTCTGGCCAGAATAGACCCACAGGAGTTGTAGCGTTGCTACCTGGCTGAACAGGTGGAAGAGTTTCCGATTGGATCGTAAGAGCGCTCTTCGTGACGTTGTATGCCTGCATCACTCCACTCCACTGGTTCTCCGAGAAGAACGCAATACTTCCCCGCTCATTCGACTGAGAAGAACCGTCATTGAAGTGTACGATTCGCGCACCTGTACCTGGACCTGAGAGTGTGTTACGCTGAACATTAGCCAAACTTCCAATAACACGAATCACGTCAATCTCGTCAGTTCCATTGACAGTGATTGTGTTGTCCTTCAGAGTAGCAGCACTACGGTAAACATGGACTGCTGGACAGAAGAAATCACGTGTCAACAAATCATCCCAAATTCGGCTACTAGAACATGGAGCAGTGGGTGCATGATTGATTGTGTTATTCGCAATATGTGAGCGTGAGGGGGATGAAAAGACACCACCAAAGCCGGATTCACCTTCGTGATAATCTCCAACGATAATTGCTTCACGGGCCGTATTCTGAATCGTGTTTCCTTCAATGATAGTATCGAATGAACCAAACTGCCAGATGCCGTTCCAACCACCAATGGGACCAATTACGTTATCGTGAATATGAGCCTCCGAACTCTTCACGAAAATTCCAGAACCTTCCGAACTACCTTCTATCTTGGAGTTTGAAAGGACTACCTTGGCACCATCTGCAACTGTGAATCCCGCACCTTCTGCTGGATTCAAATCAGAATTAGTTACAGTAAGAGTACGCTTTTGACTTCCAACAACCTTAGCACCATTCACGTCAATAGCATTGCAAGTAACCGCGATCGTGGCACTCGAAATAGTCCCTGATGAAGATTCAGACCTAAATCCATAATCCCCGGATGAAACTACGGAATTCTGAATCAAAATAAAGGAATCCTGTGCCCATAGAACATGTCGCCCCCCATCCTGTTCGCCACATCCCTTCTCACCACCAGTAAATACTGGACTCGACATAGTTGTGGGAGTGAATGTAGTACCTGCGCCATAGATTTGAACACCATTTCCAGCAATTTCAGTTTCATCATCCCCATTGACAAATTCGCCCCCAAGGAAGGTAGGTGTAGCAAGATTGTGTACAAGGACAGAAGATGTGTTGACACCTTGGAATTTGAGTGCCTCAAGGGTAGGGCTAGCCCCATCGAGGATTAAAGCAGCTGTTCTGAAATCGTTGTTAACAGCGGCTACCTTGTCAGGGATCCCGAAAGCATTGATGATAGATACATGATTGAACTTCGTCTGGCCAACATCTATGCTATCCTTCAGAAGAATACCCTCTCCACAAGATGGATCACGGTTGTAATAGTCATCATCCAAGTATGGATTTTGGTTTGGATCGTTTGCACAGTCACCTATCGCTTGGGCATCACCTGGATTCTGCCAAGTAAATTGAACTCGAGAGGCGTTTGAGGCCATTCCACTTGCACCACATGATATGTCCCCAGCACAGAGATTTCCGCGAACCGTAATCATCGAACCATTCACGAGATTGATATTGGTGCCCGGCTGAATGACAACCTTCACTCCGGGAGCGATAACAATGTCACCTGTAACAGAATGAGTCCCCGACCAAACCTCATCAGAGGTAATGGTGCCTACTCCTGTAGCCGCGCTAACCTGATCGACTGGACCAATTAGGAGAGCAAGACTACTGATCAACATAATCAGAACTATACTGATGCTGTGCGTTCGTTGGGAAGTCATGACCCCTTGTCGTTCAGAGTTCTGTATAACCGTATTGCACCTATGCACACTGTTTTAGGCATCATTTAGCACTCAATAATATCATTAAATATCTAAAATATCATCAAATATATCAAATAACGTGAAAAATATCATTTGTAAATGATATGGAACAAGTATCAGGACAACGATTCTCCCACTGAACGCTCCCACTCTACAGCATCCAGAACTCCGTATCCAAGGCGGTCATCATGGCCCTCATAGTCGGAGTTGGCAGACTGCATCAGAGAGGTTTTCAATACATCACGTGCTGCTTCCACGCTTTGCTCGTCACGAATTTGTTGCAACTTTTCGCCATGAGCCTCGAGGATAAGAGCGAGAGCCGCTGTCACGAAGACAGTGGAGACAGAACTCCCACTGCTAGATGCGTATGGTACGCCTAGTTCAGGATTATTTGTTGAGATTATATCTCGCCCAGGTGAAGCAATCTCTGGTTTAAGATTCGGATTTGATCTTGTCTCACCTTCAAACTCTCCTGAACCTCTAGATGCATCTATCCAGATGTCGCCTGTACGAGTGCTTGCCGCAACAGAGATTACACCCTCAATGGCACCTGGAATCGAAACATCACTAGAATTCTCTCCACGATTCCCTGCGGCTGCGACGATGTAGGCGCCTGCTGCAAGTGCATCCTCTACCGCGGAAACGGTAGGACCACTAATCGCCATGGATGGATCAGCCTCCCCACCAAGAGATAGGCTGATGATATCGGCTTTCTGCACCCTCCAACACCAATCAATAGCTTCACCCACAGCGCTGTCATCAATCGAATATCCAGTAGGTCCAAGAGCGGCTGCTACCGAAAGTGTGACTCCAGGTGCGCCACCTTGAAAAGCGCCCTCAGCGATAAGAAGACCCGCCATCATTGTCCCATGATGATCGATTCCATGATCAACAAAATCTTCATTTTCAGGAATAACAAAATCCAGAAAACCGCCGAACTCGGCATCAGTGAAAGCAGGATGGGAACGATCTACACCAGTGTCCACCATGCATACATGGACACCAGTACCATTCAACCCTTTATTCTGTAAATCCCTCAATTCAGTATCTTCGAATGCCCACTCAGAAGTGGGAATGAGTGGTCCAAAAAGGATTGATTCCATCAGGGGATAACTGAGGACTAGAATGGACAAAACTACTACCATAATCCCTGAACGCCATGTTTGGAAAGGTGAACCTTGAGGTACACCTCGAGGGGTCTCCACAGGGGAACTATACGGCTCGTAACCAGGTGCTTCCCGATCGATGACTGTCATCATCCCTGGCTCATCCGGCTCTGGAAGGAGTTCGACCCTGCGTCCATCAAGACGCATGACTGAATTCCCTCCGCCGGAGTACTTGGATGCGTGTTCTTTCTCAGAACGGTCGGCGACCACCACGAATCTTCGTACCACCATAGAGCACGAATCCAACGAGGACAATCACAACGAGCGGCAACCAGTTTGACGTTTCTTCGACACCCTGCGCACGTAGAGTTTCTTGGATATACAGAACCTCTGGCTCGTTCTCTAGGACTAAACTTGTTGTGTTGATTGATACTTCAAACCAAGGAGAGATTCCAACTGGGTCATCAGTGTAATCGACCATGAACGTGAAAGTCATGTTCTCACCTGCAGGAATCGAGGCAACTTCTAACAAACGAGTATCGTCCATCGGAGTTGTCCCCTCAGCACCAGGTGTCCCACTCAGTCGAACAAGCTCGATTATCGCATCATTGGCTTGAACCAATCCAGTATTGAATACTGTAACTGAGTAGTTGTGCATGGTGCCTTCAAGAGGCTGACTTGGTTCGCTTGACCAATCATCTAGGAATGTCAAGATTGGACGAGCTACTCGTAGAGACATCGTCTCAGTTGAGGTCACGACACCATCTTCTGAAGTCAAGACGACAACAAGATCGTAGGAACCAGCAGATTCGTTCAACGGAACGGACACATCAACGGTGTGCATCTGAGATGAACTTGAACCAATAGAGGTAGAGGATGAACTCAAGATTGTCCAAGATTCTGGGGCCATCGATGTAATATTGACATCCACGGTATCATCTCCGTTACCATCGTTACCAATCACAAACTGGAGCATTGTGGTCTCCCCAGGCTCAACGCCATATTCCGTCTTAATCGAGCCCTCCTCGAAGTCGATTGCATAGGTCTGCGGGATACGCACAGTGGTTCGCTCGTTGAAGACCGAACCATCCGATGCCTGGAATCTCACTGTGAGTTCCTGGCCCAGATCATAATGACGTGCTGCGGACTGGTTTGGAGCCGTTAGACGCAATGTAATGGGTTGACTCATATCAGAATCGAGACCTAGGGTTAGGTTCAGTTCATTCACCCAAGCATCGGATGCGGACTCATCACTCTGGGATTCGTTTCTGAACTGAACGGTCCACACGCCTGCATCCCCTCCAGATACATCGCCAATTACAGTGTATGTCTCAACTGCTACTGTCCCCTCAAATACTGCATCATAGGTGAAAGTCGCAGGATTGTATTCTGCACCTGACTGCTCAAACAAAACATCACTTGCTCCATCAAGCTCCTCCGCAACACCCGTAACTGATGCGACTGTTACATTGACAGTACGAATAGAACGACGGGTGAATTCAAGAATCGTGTCAGGAGATTCTTGGGACTCGCCAATCGTGATTCCCTGTCCTGCAGAGTATTCCATATCACGATCACGTTCTGTCGTGTGGAATTCACTCTCGATAAATACTGAACCCGCAGGCAAGAGGAGATTCAACTCCCCGCTGGAATCAGCAGTAAGATTCCATCCAGCCGACTTTGAAATCATGTTGAAGCTGATTGATGGTGTTGAAACCATTGGTGCGTTTACGACCATGGTATCACTGAGAGTATGCTCTAATCCATCGAAATCGAACCACTTGGTCTGAATCAATGCCATTCCAGCGTTCTCAAGAGTGATATTCACAGAACCGCCGTCGGAAATCGAGGCATCGAGGGCCGCGACACCCACCTGTGAGTCAGAAAGGCTCCCTTGACCAGCATCGTAGGTCACGTAGACAACCCAATCACCGGGCTCAATTGTTGCCGACCACTCACCAGTCCAGATGCCATTATCCATGACTTTGTCAGGTGTAACTGATGCACGCTCAAACCCAATAGAGGGGTAGAGAATTATCTCAGTATCTGCCGCAATCTCGCCCCAACGGCTTGACGGCAAGATGTCGACGATACCACTTACCTGTACCTCTCCTGCGTCCATCTCATGGTCAGTGCTAACAGGTATCGTGTCAATCACGAAGTATTGGTCATTAGCAGCGAAACCTGCCTTGTCGAAAGTCACTGTGAAGTTCATCTGTGCTGGTACGAATATCGACCACGTTCCATCCTGATTACTCACCGCATCCCAGACAGTTCCGGTCTGATTAGATGTCAGCGTGACATTGACGTCAGATACACCTTCACTAGCATCATACTGATCGTCGTTGTCAAGATCCCAGAATAGATTACCACCTATCTGCAACCATCGATCCGCCTCGACATCTATCTCTTCACTGCCATTGTTACTTGTCAATTCACCAATTGAGAAAGAGTCCACGACCCAGCGAGTCTGGCTGTCTGTACGGTTAATCGATACTGACCAATTGCCGGGATAAAGGTGGAGATCCACAAGCCCATCCTCATCTGTCGAAGTGAGTTGGACATCACCAAGTCCATCACCACTTGTAGCTGTAAGGACGTATCCGGATAGAGCTTGATCATTCGAAGCATCAGTGAGATTCAACACATAATGTGCGGACTGAACCGTCTGGATATCCATCTGAACAGGAGCATTCGATTCGTTAACCGTAACATGGGCACGGTAAATCGCCATGGGATCCGTGCCTGTAATGTATGGATCAATGGAAACAATCCAGTCGCCTTCGGGGATGTATCCGTTGTAGACGCCAAATTCATCCACGTAGCGTATGAAATCAGGAAGTTCACCATCTGCTGAGATGAACGACACAATCCGCTGTGAGACCTGTCCGCCCGAAGTGTTGGTCAGATTGATGTGCGCTAACCATTCAGGAGCAAGTGCGGCAGAGAGTATTTCCGTTCCGTTACTAAGACCATACACGACACTTGGCGCATCTCCAAAGAAGACGGTGTTCCAAGCTGTGGCGTTCGTAGAATCCGATGCGTTTTGAGGATCGATGACAAGGTTGTATGCGCCAGCCTCAACAGAGATAACCGCCACGCCTTCACCTGTCCACTCAGGGCCATCTGCACTTACATTGACAAGGACTCCATGAGTGCCACCTGCAAGTGGAACCAACTGGAAATCTAGTGTCCGCATGGTGCCATTTGATTCGTTACCATCCATCGAGTGATCAGTGAAGAGGCGGACCTCCACAGTGATGTTATCGGGATAAGTCATGAGATCGTAGGATTCGTTGTCGCCTTGGTGATCTACGGTTAATGACTCAGCATTTAGGCGGTCATCGAGTACTGTCAAAGTCCAGTTACCTGGGACAATCTTCCCACTAAAGCGGCCATCTGGATCGACTTCAAAGACAAAGTCCCCAGAATGATCATCACTCGTGGCGACGACCTCGATTGGACGGAAGTCCACGATGCCGATATCATACTGATTACCAGCACGATTCATGTCGACTGAGCCACCGATAAGTAGGCTAGAGGCAGCGGTCATATTGATGTGCATATCTTCACTAATTGTGTGCTTCTCAGAGAGTGTCAACTGGGTTGCAACTGTGACGAACGTAAAGTTCACCTCTGCCCCAAGTGGCAGTAGCATACTGAAGTCGCCACTCGAGTTAGTTAGTGCGTTAACTTCGTTGGAACCCCATCGCGCCGTAATCTCAATTCCAGATCCAACAGGTTGGAGATCTCCGCCCGCTTCGGGCTTGTCCATGTTATTGTCTACGAAGACTGTTCCTGTAACTACCGTACTGGGTAGATACTCAAACTGAGTAACGATAAGGCGATCATCCTCATCCGGGTCAGTCAGATCAAACTCAGCAAAGAACTGACTCGATTCGTTTAGATCGTGATTTACAGTCCACACACCAGGTGGTAGTTCGATGTTATACTCGCCTGTCTGAGCATTGTAGTTAGCTTCGATGGGTAGAAGGCCCTCCAAGTAAGCGTTCTCAAACTCAATGCTATCATTTTCCTCAAGCGCAACATCCTCGCCATCCTGCACTAGGGTGAACTGGATGTCCCAGGTAGGAGGTAGAGGGTCGGATAACGTGATGTTGGTTGGTGTATCCATACCAACTGTGAAGGTCTGCTCAATCTCACTGAATCCATCCATATCGCCATCGACGAGTGCAGTATAGTTGCCCGTAGTGATTGGTCCGAAGGCGAATGTACCGTTCTCGTCAGCATCAACCCAACAAGGAGCATAATGCAATTCCTCACAAGCACCCAGGCTATCCTGAGCAGAACCATTGATCTCAACAAGATGCACGCGGCCCTCAACAGTTGTACCATTGTCAAGAACAAGATCACCAGAAAGGTGACCCGCGGGTAGGTTCAGGATAACTCCTGACGAAGGCGTACTTGGTACGACCAACGGCATTGGGAGCATTGACTCTTCTCCATTCGGGAAGTGAACAGTTACGTGATATTCTCCCGGAATCGCATCCACAAGATGGAAGCTTCCAGGCTTGACCATGTCACCGGAGAAGGTACCAGTTCCAGCAAAGGTACCAGTGCCATTGAAGACGCCATAATGATTTAGGGAATCATCTGAAGAATCAATCTGGAATGTACCAGTCCCCGAGAAGGAACGCCGAGACATCTCCGTTGTGAAGAGAGCCGAACCGTTTGCAGTAAACCGGCCATCTGCGGTCACCTTACCGATAATCAGATGCTCGACTGGATCCGAATCGCTCACAACACATACGAATTCACCTGCAGGAACGGTGCCATTCACACAACTGACTGGATTAGTAACCTCTGAGCCATTCTCATGGTAAACCGTACCAAGAATGGACCCCATTCCCTCAAACAGACCGTTGCCAGTGAAAGAGTGGTTATTCAGAATGGTTCGAGTGTAGTTACCCGTGAAATCGACGACTGACATGGTGCCAGTCGCAATGACTGTACCGTCACCAGTGAAGGTTGCTTCACCCTCGCCACTGAACTGCATATCTTCGCCAGTGACTGTTCCGCTGCTAATCGTCACTGTGTATCCATCGCTATCGACTTCATCCCATATACTCGTGATGGACAAATCTAGTTCAGGTACTGCATCGCCCTCGAAGTCATTGTGACCTGTGAACAAAATCTGACCAGTTACGCCGGAAGCATCGACCGAAATAGAGACATCCAATACTGATTCACCGTTACTGTGGCCATCGATTGCTGAGACATTTACGAAGGTCTCACCGAGCCATGTCTGGCCTGAAACATTGCCTAGAATTCCAGTCACAGGATTGATTGAACGATCACCTTCTGCCTGAGGAGAATAAAGATCGGCATCCCACTGTGCCCAAGAGTTCTGATTACCACGAGCAGATACTATGCGATCTCGATCATCATCAGTGTTGACGACTCCTGTCATTGCTGTGACTCGAATGCGACCGGCAGGTACGGTGAACTCGAAGTCACCGTTCTCGTCCGCATCAACAGTTCCAATCGGCACCCACCAATTACGAGGGTCACGATCGATGACCTCTCCGTTCGCAGATGCGACTTCTTCTCCGGAGAATGCGTCCCGCTCGATTAGAATTCGAGCGTTTGGAACTACTCCAATATCGCCGAGTTCGACTGTTCCGGTTAAGGTTGCGCCTGAATAGTACTTCATGACCTTCGTACCAGCGTTAGCATAACCGATATTCGCTTGATCATCGGTATTCTCACCCTCATACCAGTTCGCAAGCACAAAGTGGTTCATCATTGCACCAGGCATTGGCCGAGCATACTGCAGAACCGAACCAGGGCTACCTTGAGCACGAGCGCCACCAAAGAGTTGGCCTGGTTGGGCCGACTCAGTTGTAATGCCTAGAGTTGAGGTTCCGTAGCCCACATAGGTACGAGCAATCATTGTCTCAAAGAATTCAGGTTGCTGAGCATAGTTGATGTCAACGAGTTCAATCAAATCTACCGTTGCACCACTCTGTTGCCGCGTAATATCAAGGATATACTCTTCCTCGTAAGCTTGCTGTGTCCTCTCAATAACAGGGCCATCACCACGTTGGGTCTGGTAAATTGACTGGATATACATGCTAGGATCTAGTCCAGAAAGTGTAGTAGGCGCGTAGAAAATACCAGTTGGGTTGTAACTGTGGTAACCTGCCTGTGCATTGTAGAGTCCGCCTACTGGATAAAGACGAGAGTCTACGGCGAAATAGCGGATGTCATGATTCCGAGTAATACTCTCACCTGGACCTCCATCGTAGGAAGGCACTGTGTACTCGACACCAGTGGTAATTCGGTGGTAGAGATCGACCATTGCATCCATATCCATGAAGGCGTGCATCATCTGACGTCCAAGAGCAAGACGAGCGTTCTCACGGTGAAGTGAAGTGGACACGTCTGAGAGGCCAGTCATGATGTCTTCAGTATACCATTGGTCTCCAATGATGTAGTGGGTTGTCTCTTCATTGACATCAGACGTACCGATTGTCATATTGAATCGATTATTTGCACCAGTCTCTGTTGCCCCGGGTGAACTAACTACGTCTCCATCTTTGTCGATAACCTCCCAAACCAAATCGCTAGAAGGGGTTCCAGAAGTATCGAGGCGATGCCCTGTAATCAGATAGACAGGGCTCTCACTAGGTGAGTCGGGTATACTACTCTTGACAACACGCATACTGCGATCAAGCAGGAAGTCTTCATCGCCGCCGAGTGTAATCACGGAATAGAATTCGTCAATCTGTGCATCAGTCATATGTTGGCTCAGAGCGTTTCTGAAGCCAGAAGTGAACTGTCCATTCTTTGAGTGGACAATGTCACCGAGAGCGAGATTGACCACAAAGAGGCTCACAAGATCTTCTTGACCGTCAGCAAGTAACATATTACCAGTTGCAGGAATTCCCGATTGGAAGTTATCCGAAACCGACGGATGCTGCCCCTGAGCGAGAGCTTGGAATCCATAGTCCCACCATGATACGAAAGCTGGCTTCTCACTGAAACTCATATCCGCATCCTGAGCGGCGAGCCAATCGTAAGCACGATTCCAATCACCACCGTTGAATCCAGGTCCGAAAGTACCCATGTAACGACACCCTTGACAATACTGATCGAATGCCTGAGTTCCAGGTTCAGGGTATGCACTGTTCAATATCGATGGGATGTCAGGTAGCCATGGTAGAGGAACAGATGTTCGGAGTAGGTCAGGAGCGATATTGTGGAATGCTTGATCCACATCCGACTTCTCTTCACTACCTCGAGGGATAGCGGAATCGAATCCATAGGTCATATGTTGTGAAGCCACAAGCAGGAAGACAAGGAAAAGAGCAGGGACCATGGGATTCGATCTTGAAGCAGATGCTACAGAACGGATACGGGCACGGGGGGTGCTGGTGCCCTTGCGGCGCCAGTCTCGAACAAAGGTTGAGGCACCAACAAAATCCCAGAGGATTACCATCGCGATAGCGCCAGAAATTGCCATCGCTGGAGTCGCGTTGAAGATGAAACGACCTGCGCTCCACGCCATGTAAGCAGCGATGACAACCCAGCCACCGATGAGAAGTTGACTGCGGTCGTTCTTTAGCAATCCAAGCCAGATACCACGAACAGCGAAACCGACACCAAGGAGCATTACAATGGGGCCATAGGACGCAAACAGTGTAGCACGATCCGGCGCCTGAGCTTCAGCAATTGTTCCGAATATCTTGTTGGCTGAGAAATAGTATCCACCGGTAAACAGGATGTCCCAACCATTGTACACATTGAGTCCGAACTGTAGGAACGCGAGGATACCTACGAAAGTAGCACCTAGAACAGCAGTTGTACCAAGCACAAGGAGCCAAGGCTTGTCACGGAAAGCACTTGCAGTCCATCCAAGACCGAATGTAATGCCAGCGATGTAGAACATTGGCTGAAGACCTGAGGCCTCAAAGAGCAAGTGAAGTTGATTATGCCCGTAGACAGGAATCGTCAGAATGAGGGTGAGGAACATCATGTTCACAGCCGCCATCGTAAGCAACATGCTGTCCTTACGTCGGAACATGTTCAGTAAAATCTGCATTGCAAAAATTAAGAAGACGATACCGGGGCCATAGACGAACCCCTTCCATCCGAGTGCAGTAGTGGCAAAGGATAAACCAGCCATTGAGGACAGCACCATCGTCTGCTTATGCTTATTCCATGCTGCAGAGTATGCCTTGAGAAGAAGTGAGGGGGAGAACCCCGCCTCATCAATCAACTTGCGATCATCAAGGCTCTGAACCGTGCGGATCCAGAAGTAGAACGCGATTGATATCCCCAGAATTACGAAGGCGTCGTGATCAGCGAGACCGAAAGTTGAGTGACCAACGTGACTCGGCATGAGAGCAATCAACCATGCTGCCAACATACCGGACTTTTTGCTATGCAAAGTACGAGCGGAAGCAGCAACAGGGAGCACAATGAGCGCACCAAAGATTGCAGGCATGCCAGAAACGCTGAACCAAACCGCCTGCTCAAGATCAATTCCCGTAATCCAATGGATGGCAAGACCACCAAGGGCGAGGCTCCATGTGAACAGTGGTGGACGTGGATTGACTCCACCAAGTGGGTAAGCACGATCAGCATCAATGATGAAGTGACTATGATGAGCTACAACATAGTCCACTGCACGCTTCATGTACCAAGGGTCAGAACCGCCAGTCATGTCCCAGAGTCCGGTGCCATTGGCGTTCATAGCCGGCAAGATATTCCACACGACACGGATGAACAGCGCGAAAATCAAAGCAGACATAACAACCAGTGTATATCCGTTCTCTGAGAACCACTTACTGGCCATCCCAGGCTCACGACGATAAGCAACGGAACCGAATCTTCCACGGTTACCCATGGAGACAATTGCGAAGTTCACGAAGAACCAGATGAAGAACCACATCAGGACTCCACGAGTGTCCGTAAACCACACTTGGAAAGTATCCAACGCACCCTCGTTATTTGCGAGGAGGGTATCGACGAATGAGATATCTTGTAGCATACTCAGGGTGTATAGCACGAAATTGGCGGCGATTACAGTGGATGCGACCACCCATCCTTCTGAACGAAGATAGGCAACAATCATCATGAAAACACCACCAGCAACAGCCCACCAGTTTCCAAGATAGATTCCGAGATTGTAGACATCTGTATCGGCCAATTGGCGCATGCTCAGCATACTGATGACATGCAGAAGAGCCCAGACACCGAAGGTGATGGGCACGATATTAGGTAGAGTATCCGGGAGATTTCGGAACCAGCGGCCAACACCTGGTGTGATGAACTCGGTCCGTCCACGGAGAGCTGTCACCATAGTGAAACTCAGTGCGATGCTAAGTAACCAAAACGACATGAAGATGCTCATGACGTACGATCGATTCACATCGAGTAGGGAGTAGGTTCCGTTTGCATTTGCTCCGGCAGTTAACGTGGCACTTGACGCTAACGTGAGCGCCATCATCGCACCAGCAATAATTCCGACACTAAGGTTAGCTTCCTCCGTGCGATCATTACGTTCGAAAGCATGGACAATCAGGAATGTCATGGCACCGATAACACCCAACAGGGTATGACCTGCGGCGTCTGCGCCGAACAATGCTGCGATGCCGCCAAGGATGACGACTGCCGTGGCCCGAGAACCATTGAGAGGAGTGGAAGAGAGCATCGGACGGGCAGAAATCCCAGCGACGCCTGCAATGAGCAGGACGCCGAGGGGCATTGCAATGTCGGTCAGGTTGGCCGTATCGGCCAGATCAATCCAGTTGACGGACGCACCGGCGAACGCGATGGCGATCATCGCGATCATCAGCACGGGGCCGAGGAATCCGTAGATTCCGGGGGACTCCGCCGCGGTTAGGTTCTCTTCTTCGTTCATGTTGCTTCCTCTCTTGGTTCAGCCTGTAGGCTGTAGCGCCTCGGCGACTTTCCTTCCGGTTATAACGCTCACGGGGGTATAGGCGGCATTGATTCCGAACCTGTCCAACGATTTCGAATCCTCAAAGAGCCCTATATCCGATGTCCCGGCGATGATGAGAGCCCTCTAATTCGAGGGAATCCATCAGACGATAAGCAACAGACGCAGCCCCATTTAGATCCGGAGCAATACCGGTAGCGCTACAGACTCGGCCCCCTGAAGAGACGATTTCTGCCCCATCCTGACGAGTCCCTGCATGGTGAATGAAGCCTCGAAGAGCGCCCTCTTCGATACGGGCGTCCGAGCCCCGAAGGGGACGACCCGTCTTAGCCGAGCTTGGATACCCCTCAGAGGCAAGAACAACTGTCATTGTCGCTGCATCATGGAACCTCACATCGATGTCAGCGAGCGAGCCATTGGCACACGCTCCAAGGAGGAGATTAAGATCCGTCGCGATGAGAGGAACCGTGACCTGTGTCTCTGGATCTCCAAATCTAACATTGAATTCCACAACTCGGGGTTTGCCCTCAGAATCGATCATTAAACCGACATAGAGACAACCTCGGTACGGGATTTCCTGTGTGCTGAGGTGATTATGCATCGGTTCAACAATCTCCTCAATCGCTCGAATCTTTACCGAATCTGTCACGACTGGAGCGGGTGCATAAGCCCCCATGCCCCCAGTATTTGGCCCCATATCGCCTTCGCCAACACGCTTGTGATCCTGGCTAGCTGGGAGGCACACATACCCAGATTCATCCATGAGAACAAGCATACTTGCCTCCTCTCCTGCCATGAATTCTTCGAGCAACACGAATCCATCGGTGTCAATCGCATCCGATACTGTGGAATGAGCAATATTCCGATCTTCCGTGACTGTCACACCCTTGCCACCAGCGAGAACATCTCGCTTCACAACCCAAGGTGAACTGAACGAATCTAACGCATTATCAATCGCATCGTGCGCCTCTATCCGTATCACAGCAGCAGTGGGCACTCCAAGATCTAACATCACTTGCTTCGCATATTCCTTTGATCCCTCAAGGCGAGCTCCTTCCGCGTGGGGTCCGAAACTTGGAATCCCTTCTTCTCGAAGGCGATCTGAGAGGCCTGCAACAAGCGGACCCTCGGGGCCAACAATGACAAGTTCCGCATCAATCGTCTTTGCGAGACCGATTATTCCGTCAATATCTGATGCAGAGACAGCATGATTAGTCGCAACCATCGCCGTTCCTGCGTTTCCTGGGGCGACATGGACTGAACCAACACTGGGCGATTCAATGAGGCCGAGCACAAGTGCATGTTCCCGGCCGCCGCCACCAACAACGAGAACGACGGCATCGGACATAGTGCAAAGGGTAGGGAACGAACCCATAATCCATTCCACATCAATAGGGCACGGATTTCAGACCTAATTTGTAGCCTAGGATATTCACAGAACGATGAATAATCGGAGTCAGTATCAGCAACCACATCATCGATGGGATAAGTTGCCACGAACCATACAACTGATTCGGAAATAGTACCAATCCAAAGATGAAGCAAATAATTGCGAAAGGCAATGTATCGAGAAGAGGTGCCTTAGAAGACACATCACCTTCACGTTTCAAACCCCGACGACGCTTGAAGAATGAACCAACCGAATCACCGATGAGTGAACCAAATCCAAGGACATAACCAATGAAAAATGCGGAGCCATATAGTCCAAGGAAACCAAACCACGGATCCACATACTCAAGCCCCATCATAGGATCGTAGAACGGCTTGCTATCTACGTCATTACCGCTCCATAGAATAGTTGCTAGCACCGTTAGAAGACCAGCGAGAAGCGGACCACCCAACAAACCATTCCAAGACTTGCCGTCACCAAGAAGTCGGAAACCATCCTTCCAGTTCCGACCACCGTCAATCCTCCAGATTGGGATCCCTGTTAACTCAGGAAGCCATTTTCCGAAAATCATGGCCCCTGTGTTAGCAAGATAGGCTGGCCCATACAATAGAAGCAGAGCAAGAACCCCGAGAGGGTCGATAGACCCAAACAATCCATCTGGAATCATGACTCAACCTACAAAAGTCGGCCCTTCAATACATCCTCTACCAATGGCCCACTCCATTCATGTAGTAACCCAATCAATATCTGCTTGTGAGACATCAAAGAATAATTCGCTGAACCAATTTTCAGTGACATCATCGGCATCATACAAATCACGTAACATTTCGTGTTGCATAGCAGGAGAAATTACACTAATTGTTGATTTGGTACCTGATGCATCTTCCGCAATTACATCGAATATACGAAAGAGATGCAGAAATCGCTCACCTTCTAATTCAAGTCGTTCAACCTGCATACTTCCATTCCAATCAATTTCGACTATTGAAAACCCTTCTCCAGCGTTGAGACTCAAGTCAACTACTCCATCCCGATCGGCATCAATTCCAACTGTTACTGTCTCTCCTTCTGGATCGATTGCCGACCAATGAGCCATTGCAACGTAGTACCAGTCAGTAGTAAAATTGTGTGAATCATCATCCAATGCTGTGATTTTAGCGGTGATTCTTGGAGGCTGGTTCAGAGTAATTCCAGATGAACCCATATCTATTGTAGTCCATCCAGATGATGTACATGCTTGGAATTCGGTTACATCTTCGACATAGTACAACTTCCCAAGATTTGCATCATTCGCACCGGGACAAGTAGGCAGATTAGATGCAGAAGCAACATGGTATGTTGGCCAATCATCTAGAGGCTCACCTAATTCGACCTCTGTACCGTCTGAGGTCTCAGGACTAGTGCCACCAAGACAGCCAGCGACTGATAACGATAACATCAGAGTAATCAATAATATTGCAGGTAGAGTATTCTTCATGATTGTGATACTTGACTTTTAGCAAATAGTCATTGGCACAATGTAGCGAGGATTTGAAGCACCTTGCCCTAAAACAGGAGTTATGGGACCCCATAGTGCACGAGCCGCCTCAATCTCACTCTTGCTATTGACATTACTTTGTACTCCACTCATAGGCACCATATCGGCGACAGAACCACCAGATGGCGGACAAAACATCACGATTACGGGAGATGTTACATGGGACCAAGACGACGATTTGGATGGGGCCGTAGATGTTGCTAATGGTGCTTCTTTAACGATTTCAGCAAATCTAGATGTTGCCAATGAAAGCCGAATCATAGTACACCCCGGTGGCATACTCTCGATTTCCAACGGTTCACTGATTGCAGAATGGACCGATACAGACTACTCTTGGATGAGGAATAGCGACGAGGGATATCGTTCGAGAATAATGATCGAGACAGCAGAACGCCAAGGTTCGTTCGATGTCATTCTAACTTCAGCCGAGAACTCCTACTTCAACGGGATGAATACTGTAATCGATGGAACTTCCACTGCCATGGAAGGGGATAACCATACGATAGAATTCTCGGCTGGATCTAGTGACACATGGATTGAATTCACTGGTGCTCCCGTGTATGAGATGATCCTCTCATCCGAAATCAAAATCGATTACCCTGGAATTAAGCCCACAGAAAGAATCCCGGTTGGAGACATCCCGCATGAGAACTGGATGGTAAATGACCCAGGGACATTTGACATCGATATTCAAGGTACGATGAATGCCAATGGAGCACATATCTACGGGGCGAAAATCAGCGTGGTTGGTTCGCTGGACCTTAGCACCACAGACATTGTCAGATCCACTCCGATGCTAGCCGCAGATAGCGCGAGTATCAAGATGAATGCAGTCGATCTGAAGGACAGTCGAGACGACCATCATATCACTGCAGGCATCCAGACGGTGATTGACCTCTCTACATCAACAGTTCATGGTACACTTGTCGATTTCTGGGAGCGCCAGTTAGAACAGACAATCCAGTTCAGAGCAAACGAAGTGATTGTTACTATCGCTGATTTTGGTTACCCCACAAAGACAACCAATCCGATACCTACCAACGAACAGGGCCTCATGACTCTCCCCTTGAGGACTGTTGAGATTGGATTCGCAGACGGCACAGTATGGAATGAAGACGCTACGATTGTGATCCAATCCTACAAGACCGCATGGAACGCACAACTCGAAGATTACGGATCAGCTACGGATCTTCCGATTGAAACTACCACGACTTACGAATCTGAAATATTGCCGATGCTAACCATTGATTCCATTACTCCCGAAGAAAATAGTGTCACTACAGACAGCCGAGTAAAGATGAATGCAACGATTACCAACTCTGGTTCAGGAGATGCAAGAATCGGCCTCGAATGTTTCATTGGCAACGGTTCGGCGGCTGATGTAGGGGGGTATCCAGTCCTTGAAATCCCTGGAGATTCAACACGATCTGTAGAATTCACTTGGAGAGGAGTTGCAGAAACCGGCAACCAGAGTATCACCTGTGGAGTAATACAGCCCGCCCAACTAGTAATCGAAGATGCTTACGGAGGTCTTCCTATCGATTCTGAATCAGTATCTTGGACTGAGCCTGTGGCTGGGACCGAGGGCCTAGGTATGCTCCCATTGATTACCACAGTATTAGTCGGTGCAATACTAGTAGGCATCGCAGCACTTCAGTACTCGGCGAACCTCCAGAAGGAGCGTGACCAAAGTAAGATGGAAGGAAACACTGAGGACGAAATCGAATTAGAGGGCCCTCGTAAGCAAAGAGGCACCGATTCTGACGATTAGTCAGCAACCTGGTAACCAGGTCTCACTTCCATCTTGCGATTGGAATGAGTGCTCACTCGACGCTGTCACGGTCTCCTCGCCCCAGAACGGATCTTGGGTGATAGTCACGGTGAAGGTATAGCAACCCTTCTCGTCACCTTGCCACATGTCACGGGACACGATAGAGAGGGTTTCTTGCTCTGCATCGCCTTCAAGTTGTAAGATAGCATATCCCTCATCACCCATATTCGCGGTACCATCGCCATAAAGTCCGTCTTCAGAATCCCATAAGGCTGATGTCGTGCTGACCTCCACAGTTGGATAAGCCACGACAGTTCCACTTGGGCCAGTCATCGACGCAGTGAAATTGAAGTTCGCCCATGGAAGCGCGAGCGGTGAATTTTGCGACTCAAGGCCCGCCCAGACGCTTAATGATACACCACTAACACAACGTACAGAACCATCGTCACAACTTTGCCCGGATCCTTCGCCAATGAATACAGGAGTGACATCAGTCTGCCCCTCTGTCACAGTTCGCGTCATGAAATTCGAATCAAGATTATTGCTCCATTTCTGTGAACCTACTGTGACATCAATCGTGTATTCACTTCCACTAGATCCTAATGCATTTCCAGAATAGACCGAATCAACGGAGATTGTGAAAGACCCATAGTCTCCAAGTCCATCGCTACTATCAATCTGGAATGTATGAGTTGAATCGTATACAGATGCACCGTTTCGGACGATACTGACTATTGCATCATGACTCCCACTACCGCCGTTTTGACGGACTTTCACATCAAACTCAGAACCATCTTCGCTGAACTCTATGCCTCCAAAGGACATTGTTCCAGTTACAACCGTTCCTAGTAGCGTGGGCGTTACAGCAAGCATCACTGCGACGAAGATTACACTTGAACCAGAGATAATCGCAGAGGTCCCTTGATCCATCGGATTTCTGAGACCTAGAAGGAACCACGCTATGGCTACCCCACCAATTATTACTAGGGGCATTGCAGCGTTCATTCCTGCCCACATTACGATAAAGAAGGGTAGAATTATGGCCACAAAGATTCCAATTAGGGTTCCGCCAAAATCAGTTGATAGTATACTGTTCGCTGAAGAATTACTGGAATTATCGTGACTAAGATTCTCTGTCATAACATCGCTTTGAGAATCGTTTGAGTCCGAACTCGAATCAGCGTCAACTCGATCTAGTAAGCCACCAGCTGATTGTTGACCCCTCTCATATGCATCTATAATCGCAGAAGGATCGTTAACAATATTGTCCCCCTGGTGAACAGAGTCTTTGTACCCATCTTTGTCGACCTTGTCTAAAAGTCCGTCTGACATGGAGATACCTGCGCTCGCAGAGGTTATCAAACCGTTGACTAAACGGCCCCGCCGAATTAGATTAGCAGACCTATCGGTTCGCGCCGACCTAGAGCATCAAAATCGGGAGATCATCCTCATCTTCGGAAATCTCCTCATCTTCGCTGTGTCTTCGGGCAATTGCCGCCGCAGCGAGACCAAGCATCATCACAGATCCAATCATTTCGAAGCCGGGGAGGTATACACCACGGATGTAAATCGTAACCATCTGAACTTGGTAATTGGGCACGCCTTCCGTTCGAACCGAATAGTCACTGGTTGCCTGGAACTGCAATTGGTAATAGATATCTGACCAGCCCTGAACCTTCGGAGTACGCATGATTACGCGCACATTGTCGGGTGGAGCCTGTGCCTCAATCTCAGTAGACACCTGTGGAAGGGAGATCTGGAAACCTGCATCCTCTAAGTCTTCGCGATTCGCAACATCGATATTGAACCGATCATATGCGTTACCGTCATTGTAGACCTTGAAATTGAACGTGTAATCCACCTTAGGGCGGAGTTGCTTGAACGGCTCATCTGCTTCGACTCGGAGGCGGCTGAACTGCTTGATGACGACGAGAACGGAGGTGGTCTTTGGCGTGCAAGTTCCACAAGGGACACCAGTCGCGGTGTCAACACGGGCCGTAATGGATACAGTGCGCTGACCTTCTGCCATTCTTTGGTCGCCACGGACTGAAACTTCGAAGGTCACTTCCTGACCGGCACCAACAGTAACGGTTCCGGGAGCAGCGTAGGCAAGTCCGCCAGCTGTCACAGTAATTGCCACATTCTCAGAGTATGCAGTTGGATTGTTGAGGGTGCAGTAGGTGGTTCCGGTTCGAGTAGCACCAGGGTACACCTCGATTGGGAAGTTCGCTGGAGAGCAAACAATACCAATGTCAGGGTTAGGAGATGCCTGTGCATTAACGGTATACGCAGCACCCACCCACATGCTGAGAGCATAAATCGTCAGGAAGACAATAACAGTACGGACTGACTTCATTACGGACACCTACGGTTTTCTCTACCCGGCCCCGTATTAAGAGGTTAGCCCCCGAATGAACACGGCATGAAGACATTCACATTAAGTCGTCAAGATCATCAAAGTCATCGTATTCATCAACCTCACTCCATTCATCTTTCTCACTGGAGCCACGGGATAATCGACGACGGCGAGCGGAACGGACACTCATGAACACAATGAGAACGACAAGAATTAGGCCCGCTACAGAGAGCCCACCCATTACTAAGGCAGTCTCATCAGAACCCAGATTGACAAGGGGCTCAGGCGGACCTTCCGCTTGGATGATGAATACCTCCATCACCTCAATTTCAGGGTCAAAAGAGGACCGAATATACACTTCAATCTCGAAGGTTCCAGTCGGAATATCCCCTCCAGCCATGACAGTAAAGTTGTGAGGGACCTTCTCCTGAGGACCGAGATTACCCGTACTCTGGATATCGAAAGTAAACCCGAGGGTTTCGAGACCTGACTGATTCTCAATCTCAATCTCGAACACATCCTGCCCATTCCCGAGGTTCTGCAAATCAATAACCACTTCAGCAGATTGATCAACACCGAGATTCAATTCCCCCGCACGAGTCTGTGCAGAAATACGTGCAAACTGGACTATCTCTACATCTACATCGACAGAATCCTCTGGGCATCCGAATGTGCAAGGCACCCCATTTATTGTGGTGACTGAAGCATTGATTGCGACATCAATCACGGAGGGAGACATAGTGGACTCCCCACGTAAAGCAACCTGGAATGTTGCCTCCCCCCCGGAAGCAATCGTTACTGAACCTGGAGCTGCATTGGAGAGATTGCCCGAGGAGACAATGATATCAGCCGACAGAGCATGAACAGAATCATTGGATAAAGTGCAATCCACATTACCCACCTTACTAGAACCAGGATGGACTTCAATCGTAACCGATTGTTGATCACATTCCAGAACAATACTCGGCAAGGGTCCTTGGGCTGACAATGAGGGGAAGGACAACGAAATTAAGGCAACCATACAGAGCAAAAGGGCTCGACCCATCCGCCCCCTCATACTACGACGAGTAGGACTTGTTTTGAAGCGGTTTCGATGGAAAAGGTGGACCCGGCAGGATTTGAACCTGCGACCACCGCGTTATGAGCGCGGCGCTCTAACCAACTAAGCTACGGGTCCGGGTTGGGCCTCCTCGGCCGCCATGATGAATCTGTTGGATATTCACGACAAGGTGTTTCGGACAATTTCCTCACAGGCCTCTCTTACATTTACAGGAACGAAAACCATGGTATCGTGCACGGTCTTTGATATCGCAGCAGCTACCGCTGAGACATCCGCAATATCTCTTCCATCTGTCAAACGGATACCACCCATGTATGGACGGTATCCGGTATTATCTACGCGCGCGAGGAGAAGGTCGCGCATAGGGTCATGACCTGCCGCAGTAATCTCCGCTGAGAGCGGTATCATACAGCGTTGGAGGATTACTGGCGTGATTCCAGGGATTCGTAACCTCTTATGGAAAGAATCACGCGACAAAAGGCGGTCAACCCAGTGAGAGAGGACTGGATCAGTGTGACTATGCCAGGAACCGACTGCGCTTGAAACCACACCGTCATCTAAACGCAAATAATCCTCAGTACTAAGATTCCCGTCAAGCAACATGGATTCCATAGTTCGTTCCAAAGACAACTCACCCTTCGATGCTAATTCTCTAGCTCTACGGAGGAGGAGTTTGTGGTACTCTGACGTGAGGATGTTCATCTTATGGAAGTATACAAGATCGTACATGTGTAAACGAGTAAGTAGGTATGATTCAACGGCAGGAACGCCTTCGGGACGAAGCCGAAGCGAACCATCATCGGCAATGCGCAAAGCCCTGAAAATACGTTGCACATCGAAGGTCCCTACATCCGCTCCGGAATGATGTTGATCGCGTAGAAGGTAGTCCATCCTGTCTACGTCCAATTGGCTGCTGACAATCTCATGTAGAGCAATAGGGTGTACGCGACCCGCATAGATGTCCATCAATCGGGAAATCCCACGTTCACCGACTAACCCCACTAAGGCCTGACGAAGATCATTCTCTGGATCCTCAAGGATTAACCGACCCCACTCCTCATGTCCTCGGAAGGTACGGAATATTTCACGATCCTCCAACATGTGAGAAAATGGAGGGTGCCCAATGTCATGCAAGAGGACAGCGTAGCCAACCAATTCAGCATCCTCATCAGATATCACCCCCGGGTGTAAATCGCGCAAGCGGTCAAGAAGTTGTGTTGAAAGATGATACGCGCCGAGAGAATGTGCGAATCTTGAATGTGTAGCACCTGGAAATACTAGATCGCAAGTGGAAAGCTGCTTGACCCGATGTAAACGCTGGAAGGTCGCAGTGTCAATTAGAGCCTTGACTTCATCAGGAATCCGGATATCACCATGGAGAGGATCTCGGATTACGCGGACCTTGGCTGCGCGGGCCTCAACCTCATCGCCACGGGGTCCCATATCTAGTGAAGAAACAGACAAATGATTCAATCGTTTGCTCCCGGATGAATTCGATGATTTGTCCAGAATCCAATTGGTAAACTGTAGAGAATAACCGACCCGAACCATGCGAGAGCAGAACCAATCCAAGGACCATACACTGGAAAGGAACCGATGGCAATTAGACTGTACACGGAGACGCTAGTCGCGCCAAGCATCATTGGCCCTGTCGCCCCTACTGGAACCTCCGATCCTTGTGCAAGCCATAAGCTAACCATAGTGGTCAGAAATATCGCTGGGAAAACCGAGATGACTCCGCTTATGAAAGGCAAGCCCATGCCTGCGATAAGGACGGAAAGACCGATTGCTGACGCTGCTGCAACACCCCTCATCAGAACAGAGAACGGATGTACGGCATTATGTCCGGCTGGAGCCGCTGGCGCGTTCTTTAACGCGCGAAGACCGATACCAAAACCCAGCAATGTAGCGAAAGAACCTATCCAGAACGGTGCTATCGAATCAAGAGTGTTTGAGACGATAACTGTCGATGCACCTGCTGCAACTAACCAAACGGCAACTGAGAGGACGGCGACCAAAGTAACAAGCGAACCACCCGACCACCGGTGTTCCAACCGGGAAGGCAGTACACGCCAAGCACCGAGAAAAAGAATGTTGAGCATCATGCCGATGGGAACCATGGACATCGCATCTGCATGAGCACCTACAGAAGCACTGCCATGCCATATTCCAATCGCAGCAGGAACTATCGTAGTGGGAATAGCAACAATACTCCCGAGAGCACCTCCCCATCGCTCAATCACAAGCGTTGCTAAAATGGCGACAGCACCTGCCATGATAGCAGATATCAGAACGGCTCCGGCGTCGACGGCCATGTCACTTCTCGTTAGTAAGGCGCTCAATCAATTCCGCCTTTCGCCCTGAGAAGGGCAGACCCTTGGACTTGAGAACATCCTTGAGTTCAGCAACCGTCATCGATGCGTAATCGCCCACCGATCCACTCTGAGAATTTTCCACTTTAGATTGGAAATCCGAGATTAAATCAGCATCAGCTGAGAGATTCAATGGTTCTGGTGTACTGAAATCACCAATGCGATGATTAGAATCCAGTGTCGAATTCCGATAAAGTATAACCATCAAGAGGCAAATGACTCCTGCTAAAAGGAGGACGACAAACGAAAGTGCAGCGACCATACCTTGTGCCCCTTCCTCAACCTCGATTAGAGGCTCAGACCCCATAACATGGATGTGAGTCACCATGTTGGCTGAGGCGTTAGGACCACGGATAGAGCGGAGGAGAATTGTGTGATTACCCTCAATTTCAACTTCGGGGAGTTCAGTCAATCGATCTACTAACATCGTGTGTGTGATGGTAACCTCTTCCTCTCCCAGGTCATGCTCTACGATATCCATCCATGTATCCCGCATGTCCCAAGTCCGCCACTGAACCTCAACTGGGTCACCGGACAATTCGTATTCGATACCATCGCCAGGGCCGACATGGACCTTACTGTCAGTCGTAGGTTCGGATTGAAGCGAGATATTCATGCTCATATCTAGGCCGTAAACATAGTTCGCTGCCTCAGCAACGGATTCAGGAGATCGTGTCTCACCATGGCCGTAGACATTATTCTGACGATTCTTGGGGACCAAATCATCCACGCAAGGTTCGTTTGCAAGCATGTAGTGACATGGCCGGTAAATCGCTGTCTCCTGCATGATGTTACGCACGTCAAAAGGTGAGATGTCGGGGTTCGCCTGATACATCAACGCTGCAAGACCTGCTGCACCTGGTGTTGCCATACTAGTGCCAGACTTCGAGGTGTAGCCTGTACCAGTATTGTAATCTGGCGCCATAACACTTGAACCAATGAAAGCGATGTTCGGCTTAACTCTCCCTTCCTCGGTTGGACCTTGACTCGAATAAACTGCAATTGCGCCATTCTTGTCGAGTGAGCCGACTGTAATTACATCTTCAGCCGACCCAGGAGTCCCAATCTGAGCAGAAACCGCACTGTTTCCAGCGGCGATGAACAGGGCGATACCTTCGGCCATCATTCGATTGCCCATACGGTTGACAGATTCTTCCTCAGAAGAGGTCCACTCAATTGCACCTGGGCCTCCAAGGCTCATACTCGCAGCGCGTATGTTGAACACATGCTTCTTGTCAACAGTCCACTCCATACCTGCCATCACAACTGAGAAGGAACCAGACCCGCCAGCATCGAGTACTTTCACTCCTACGAGTTGTGCCTGTGGAGCTACTCCAACATGGACCATTTCAGGTGCGCCAGTCCCAGCGGTAATTCCTGCACAATGTGTCCCATGACCCTGATCATCGAAGGCCTTGATTTCAGTACCGTTGGTAAGTTCTGGAGTGTTGACGGGGTCATAGAAAGCGATTACCTTGGGGTCATCCGTCTCATTATTATCATCAAGATCATCAAGGCCGGCATGATCCGAATCAATTCCTGTGTCAATGATTGCAACTACAGAACCAGTACCTGTGTAACCAGTATCATCCCAAACGGTATCTACGCCATGGTAAGGTACTACATCCTCCATCTGAACCTCAAGACGGCCATCGAGTTCTACGAAAACAACACCAGGGACATCAAGGACGTCAAAGAGATCCCCAACTGCGATTCTCCCTGCGATAGAATCGATGAGGTGGTAGCGCCATGAGATTACAATATCAACAGATTCTGAGAGAAGTGTTTCGTCTTCGGCTGTAGGTGTATGATCAAAATCGACAATTACGCCAATTCGGCCATCCTCATCCACCCAATCTCCACCACTCATTCCAGCGACTGCCATCCAAACTGCATCGTGGATACGATCACGGTCTTGATCCATGTTCGTGGTCTCCCACCAAGGCTTCTCCCCTGAAAGAGATTCAGTTGTGGATTCCATGGCCATGGGCGCTGCGATAGGAGTAAGCATCACAGCAATAGTCAGGAACATGATGAAACGAAGAATGTGCTGTCGGCCAGTACCCATGTAATTACTGCGAATCAAGACCCCCAAATGAAACCCGCGCAAAACTGACCCTAACATCGCTGGTATCAAGTTGAGGTGATGTATCTCGCATCTATGAAGAGGGCAATGGTTGGTGTCCTTCTTGGCTCACTAATGGCCACCTTAGCCTTCACACCAATCGCAAATGCTGAGGTTGTAACGCCAAAATGGACTGATGGAGATCGGTTCGAATATATGGGGTACGACACTTTCGCGATTAGAAATTTTGAGAACTTCGTCTTCAATGGTACTAAGCCAATTTCGGTGGACAAGACAGATGGAGAACGACTGACAATTGTGTATGGTAGTGAAAGAGAATGCACACGTTCAGCTTGGAATGGGAACTGTGGATATGCGCAGCAAAGCCATAGAATCGTTATGGAGACCGTATGGGAAAATGGTTCAACGATGTTTGAATCCGACCTACTCAATATCACTATTGAAATGAACGTTGAATGCTGGGAGCCAGTGGACAGAGTCGGCATCATTCCTGCGTTTGCGGACTGTAAATACAACTGGAATTATCTAATCTCCTTTACTGTCGGACCAGAGGAGAATACAGTAGAGTTTGAGGCAGTTCAATGGAATAATGTCACCTATTCAGGGGATTGGCCAGAGACCTTTCGTATTGGCGATTCATGGACTACAGAGGAGAATGTCGATCGGGAATATAATCACCGAACACGTTCTAATGGAGGGGTATGGAATGAAACAGAAATACAATCAATATCTGAAGTATCCACTTGGTCTTGGACAGTAATGGACGAGGTGAATGTCTACCTCGGAGAAAATGCAGATATCAAAGAAGAGGCAACACGAGTCCAGATTCTAGAAGCAGGTGGCTTTCGAAACAACACGTATTGGCTTGATGAAGAAGGATACGTAGTGCGCAATGAATTCAGAGAAGATGGTGAACTCTTAGCAACACTTCAGTTGACGGATTGGACATATGCGCTAGAGGATCAACGAGGTACCCAAGTTAGCGGAGGAACTGGGGCAAGTGCCCTATTCTTTGGTGCATTGATTACAATCGCCCTATTGACTGGAATAGGATGGATTGGATGGCGAGCCTACAACCTCGTAAATGAGGAGATAATCGACGAAGTAGCGGAACGTATTGTTGAAACCGATCGACGCCTCAGAGGGCATTCTTCAGAATCTGATCGCCCGGTGGGCCTTCTGTCCCGTACGGCCGATGTCATCGATGAGGACCGAGACCTCTGAAATCAGTTGTTCACGGATTAGTTGACCAATTGCTGATCCTTGGATAGTCACTGTCGCAACACCACAGGCTCGAAATGTATTGGCGTCAGAATCGTGATCATAACAAACCACGAAGCCATGACTCGCCCAATCATCGATTGTTATCGTATCATCAGTGTTATTGCCTGCTGTGACATTGTAAATCGCCTGACCTGAAGACAACGTGACTGTCTCATGACCAAAGCCACGGTAAAGATGTACATCACCGACTGCTGGAGAATCATCGACATCAACAACGTTGACCGTGATGTTGATCGGCCCATCGAGAGGAACATCATCATCCTCTAACAATAGCGTAACTACAGGGGTATTCGGAGAAGAACTCAGGTCAACACCAGGAAGGTGAGATATCAATTGAAACTCCCCCTTCACCCCATTCAACCCAATATCGTGGGACTTCCAGTACACATCATTGCGAATAGATGGACAGTAGTGCCGTTCCTCAATCACCACCCCATCAGCAGCACGTTCAACAAATGCGAGAGCTCCTCCTTCACAGGGTATACTCAGAAGTTCAGATTCAATGACATAGAGAGGGCCTACTGAACGCTCAGTATTGTTGTACTGAGTATCACCAGGGAAACTGACAAGACCCTCGCCAGAGTATTCCATCGATCTCTCCAACGAGAGAAGATGGACATCCTCTGAACGGATTGGGAAATCATACATCTCGTAGACCGGCGTATAGTTAGCATACTCATCGACATCGGCAATATCAAGATTTACAACTGATGCAAAGTCGAGATCGATAGCGCGAGCAGTACGCACAATACCGAGGTCACCTACTCGAACTAACATCGCCTCAGCCATTGAAATCTGGAGGGTGCCCGCAACCGATCCAATTGCTGGAACGGGGAATACACCTTGCCCTTGAGCGAACATGGTTGTACTCACGAGATACAATGGCTCGTTGAATCCATAATCAGTACCATCAGTTATGGAGGCAACCGTTCGTGTAGCAGTCCCTGTGAGAATATCTAACGAAGCGCCTTCGAGATCTTCCGCATCCTCTACCAGACTGATTGCATCAAGCATCACAGTGTAGGTCCACTGGTCGCCAACCACCCAGATTGGTACTGTGGCAATTATCTCATTGCGCACGGGATCTTCGTCGCCCTCCGCGAATACAACCTCAGAAATCGGTTCAAGAGGAGATAGTGTGTTTGCTGAACACATCAAAACGAGGCACAGAAAGGGGACTGTGTGCCTACGCAGACCCCCCATGGGCATCCACGGTACGTTGAATGAAATAGAATCGTCGGCGAACTCACTCCGTTCAACACATTCATGCCGTCGTTCATGCTGAGCCGAAAACATGGCTCGCATGTGGGTGATGTTCCTGACATCTCTTCTACTCGTGATGACGATGAACTTCTACGCTGTGGTCAGAGAACCCGAACTTGTGCCGATTGAGGACCTCCCTGAATACCCTATGGAGACGGTCAAAATCGAGGGCATCCTGACATCTTGGATTCGCGACCCCTATGGAGACGGCGACGATCGTATCGACATGCAGGTAATGGACAAAAACGATGGATATACAGTTGCAGAGGTTCGTTGGGTCAAAAACGGATATATCAACGAATCCAATATCCCTGCAATCGGTTCAATTGTCTATGTTGAAGGTGAAATCGTCGAATGGAACGGGAGTATTTGGCTACAATCGAGTGGTAGAGGTGCAGTTTATGCAAAGGCCGGCGCTGAAGTGACCCCTACTTGGACTAGCCTATCTGAACTAGCACGGGACCCTCTTGCCTTCGATGGAGAATCAATCACTGTCGAGGCATATGTTGGCAAGTCAATCGCACCTAATATCCCCCGCCAATCATTCTACCTACAAGACAATCCATCCTACTCCAACGCCGACCATATGCTCTACGTAAGATTGGAGGGGCGCATGATGGATCAATATGAAGCCGGCAGCAAAGTTCGCCTAACAGGATGGGTCCTGTTCGATTCAAGGAATCTGCGATATCAGATGTTCTCGCAATCTTCCACTCTTCAAATACTCCACGAGGCAGGACCGGCTCAGTTACGGTGGTCAGCTAACGCAATGAGCCTATCCTATGATGTAGGGAAATTGGTCACCATCGACGGAACCCTTCAGATGGAGGGTGAAAATTTGATGCTTAGGGGACCAACATCAGAAGATGTATTGTGCGCGATTATAGATGACAATGGAGAACCACCATTGGATGAATACCGTGAAAACTGGACTGGACGATTACAATGGAGTGATAGTAAGGCAACAATCTGCATGATGATTGATCTCGGCGAACAACCCGAACCAGATATCTCCACTGATGGCGTAATCCCATTGGACTCTATCGCGATGGATCCATTCCTATACGCAAATTCATCTCACACTGTAGAAGGATGGATTTCTAATCCAATCTGCCCGGACTATCTCAAGGGGTATGTGCAAGATGCACCCGAATATACTAGCGGGATGATTAAACTCAGAATTGAACTCTCGGGTGAGAGATCAAAATGCATTGAGGCTGGCCAAGCAGTTCGAATGATTGGAACTATTGTATGGGATGTCGAGGATGCCCGAGTCATCATCCGAATCTCGGAAATCAACCTAACAGGGCCAACACCCGGCTACGCGACATTGACATGGGGCGAGACCTACGCGGACTGGCGCTGGGAAGAGAACAAGATTGTGAAGATTCAAGGGATTATCGAAGCACAAGACAATGGAACAACACAAACACTTCGACAAGCTGGAACGGACCGAAGTATCTGCCTGATTGGCGATGGAACTGAAGCAAGTCAATTCGGAGATGATGTGCCAACCTTGGACTGGCGTGGCCGACTCATCCTTGAGAATGAGATGGGTGGTACTAGCAGCGCTTGGGTATGCTTAGACATACGTGGGCATGAACAAACTTGGGCGTAGGTGAGCCACATGCTCGAGACCTACTTCGCAGACCTATTCTGGCTCTTTGTGGCCTTTGGGGCTGGAGCAATCCTCGGTACATTCACTGGCCTAATCCCTGGATTCCACGTCAATAACGTGGCCTTGATTGCGGTCTCACTTACTCCGATCGCCGTTGGAATCGGCCTTCCACTCGACCTTGTCGCAGGAATGATCGTATCCTGTGGCACGGTCCACACCTTCCTCAACTACATCCCCAGCGCATTGGTGGGTGCGCCTGATGACAACATGGCACTGGCCCTGTTACCTGGGCATCGAATGTTAGTCACAGGCCAAGCCGCACAAGGTGTGGCATACTCTGCACGTGGATCACAAATGGGGATGATTATGGCAGTCCCCCTGCTTATTGTTGCGAGACTCCTATTCGGTGACAATCCAGGATTGAACTGGTTTGAAGGGAGTCGGGACATTCTACCCTGGCTTCTACTTAGCATCTCGACCTTCCTGCTAATGACTGAGACCACACGCCTCCCTTGGCCCACCTTCTTACAGAAGATTACATCTTGGATGAGGATACCTTTGCCACGGCCTATTCGTGTGTCAATCCCAATCTTTTCCTTCCGCTACGAGCGCGAATGGGATGCAATCGATTTGCGCTTCGGCAGTTCATCAAGGAAAGCTGGTATCTTCGTCGCTATGGCATTCTTCCTCCTCTCCGGCATGTATGGTTGGGCCGTGTTTGAGTTGCCGGCTCGTTCACCAGTAGGTATGCCATCTGCAACTCTGCTAATGCCGAGCCTTGCAGGGCTGTTCGGTATCGCCAACCTGATTGACATCTACGTGACAACTTCAGAGATGCCGAAACAGGAGCCAAATTGGGAACTCCCTCCCATGAAGCCCCTTGCTGTACCTACATTCCTTTCAGCAATAGTGTCCTCTGTAATGGCTATTCTACCGGGTATGACCGCTGCGCAAGCAACGGTTGTAGTGATGTCAATTCGGAACATTACAGGACGCCTAAGGGATCCAAACTTCGTCCCGGCCGACTTCGAGTATTCACCTTCATCCCGAGACATGTCTCCAGAGGAGATGCTCGCCGAGCGCCGACGCCTGTTTATGGAAGAAGTAGGAGGTCCAGTAGATGAGGAAGAAGCCTTTGAAGCGAGCGATATGGAAGCGGATGTGGGCGAAGAGAATGTAGAAGTCGCGGCTAGCGAGGATGAGGAAATGACTGACTTCGAGGCTTTGATTGCACTAGCTCAAGAAACTCCTGAAAACTTCGATGAGATTGAAGAAGTAAACAAGCAGGACCTCGAGGTAATTGCCGTACTTTCTTCTGTCAATACTTCAGTTACGGTGATGGTTCTCGGTTTCCTGTACATGGTCGGACGACCGCGTTCAGGTGCCGCACTTGCACTCAATATGATCTATCCAATTGACATCTGGGGTACCCTCGAACCACCATCTGACTTTGTCCGGCTCGTAGCAATCACAATTTTCGCGGGCTTGTTCTCTGTACCTGTTATGATTAAACTCTCAAAGGGGATGCTCAAACTTCACGAACTTATCCCCTTGCGAACGATGGTTCTCTCTGTGATTCTCTTTGTCAGTGGCCTTGTCTGGTTCAGTACGGGTTTCATAGGACTAGGCGTCTTAGTTATCGGGACTCTAATGGGGCTAATGCCACCAAGGATTGGCATCCGTCGTTCGCACGGAATGGGTATCATCCTAGTCCCAATCATGATCTACACATTCGGGCAACAGTTCGATAGTTTCGGCTTTATTTGAAAACTAAAACCTTGCATCAGCCTAAAGACCCGACTGGGGCCTCGTCCGGACGATGACCGCTCACCGTGTATCACGTCTCGCTGCAATTCTCCTCACGGCACTCTTTGTCGCATCGACCACTACTGGCTATGGCCTCGGCCTAAATCCCCTCACTGAAACCCCTGTGGAAGCAGACACACAGGGGAGAACTACCGCATGTGTTGGAGATGTATGCATCTCTGAAGTTCTCGTTAACGCCTTTGGGGCGGAGACCGATGCAGTGGGGCCAAGCGACTGGACCTCGGGAGAATGGGTAGAGATCCATAACGCCGGGACCGCTTCTGTTGATCTCGCCTCATGGACTCTGCAAGACCACTATCAACGGGCACTCCCGATGGCAAACACAAACATCGTCTACCCAAGTGGAGCAACTGGTTTCACGGTGGCTGCAGGAGATTACATCGTTCTTGCGAGGAATGGAGACGGAGGCGCCTGTGGCATGTGTCTGAAGAATACTAACGGAGTGGTTGAACTACTAACACCAAGCGGAACACTCGTTCATTCCGTCACTTGGACTCTACGCCCTACAGAGGGATCTACCCTCTTAGAAGACGCCTCAAACCCTAATGGGGTCTGGATTGAATCTGCAGGAATCACACCAGGCACTGCAAATGGAGGCGGTAGTAGTGGTCCAACCTACCATGACACAGGAATCCGTGTGCGAGAAGTCCTCGCCGACCCCTTCTTCTCAGCAGACAACGCATCTTGGCCTGGCGGGGAATGGCTAGAACTTGAGAACATTGGAACATCCACAGTCGACCTTGTAGGCTACTACATCATGGATAGCAGTTCCAACAACATCAGTCTAAACGAATCACATCTAATCGGATTTGATGCAGCCGATTCCACCAGCACACACATCCACCCAGGTGACAGAAGAGTTGTAGCCGTCAACAGCACCTCAGACTACGGAGTCCTCAACAATGGAGGTGACCAGTTGGCTGTCTTCGCATCCAACGGTTCAATTACGGACGAACTCATGTATCCATCAGTCAGAGTAGGCCACTCCAAAGTACGTAGTGCAGATGGACTTACCTGGACTGATGCACTCTTCCCCACTCCTGGTGAATCAGATGCGACTGCAGTAAACGGTACGAGTGCGTTGTCGATTAACGAAATCATGGTCAATGGAACCGTCAACGAGGCACCCTACCCTGATGGAGAATGGATTGAACTCCGTGTACACCCCGATGAGACAACCGGCGTAGGACTTGCAGGTTACACGATTAGAACAGGTACTGGTGGATCCATCGACTTGACTGATGCTCTAGTAGAGTGTTCTTGCACCATTGTCAATCCTCATGGTCTCGGCCCAGGAGAATACGGGGTCATACAACTGAACAATACCGGAGTGGAGATTATTCGCTCTCTAGGTGACACTATCTCCCTTGTAGACACCTCCGAAAAGGTAGTCCAAACAATCACTTGGGCAACCAACCTTCCCGCTGGCCGTACCATGACGCCGATTGCAGGCGACCCCGTTAATGGATGGACTCTGTCAAATGAGGAAACACCCGCTGCTGCAAATCCAGATCAGACATCTGGTAACAACCAAGGAGGTATTGACTTACAGATTGTTGAGATCCTCCCGAATCCCTTTGGTAACGACTCTGCAGCCGCATTGGCGGGTGATGGAGAATTCATCGAACTCTGGAATAACGGAACTACCGAGGTGGACCTCTCAGGATGGTCTATCATCAGTGGATCGACACTTGCCCTAAACGAGCAGACGACGAGCGATATGAGCCCTGATGCCGGAGAACGAGTAGTGATTCGACCGGCTGACCCGAGTGCGTTTTGGCTTTCGAACACAGCGGGTTCTATCAGTCTCCATGATGCATTGGGCAACCCAATAGACTCGATTGTCTACTCAAGTACCTTGCCGGGTGCTGCGATGGTATCCAACCTCAGCTCCAGCTCCTCTTGGATATACGCTCCAACCCCTACCCCGGGCACCGCTACGCCTACCTTCGACAATCCGTATACTGGATCTAACGACCTCGTAATTACAGAAATCATGGTACAATGCGGCACCTCGGGCTCTGATTCTGTAGGGATACTCGGCGAATGGATTGAACTACGGAACAATGGCACTCAGACCATTGATTTGAGCAGATGGCATATCCTCGACGAAGACAGTTCAGGAATGCTTGCTACAACTAATCAGATTTGGAATGGAACTAGTATGAGCATCGCTCCTGGTGAACATGTAGTCCTCAGACCTGAAGAGGCATTCATGGACAACTTTGGAGATACTATCCGCCTCATGAACCCGGATGGAACGATGATTTCTACAGTATATTGGCTCAACAGCCAAACGTGCATCTCAATTGAACCTCGATTCGGATGGGGGCCGACTCTAATGCCATCACCTGGTGTAGCCAATCCGATACCCGATGAATGGGATGGATCTTCGAGTGTCATATTCAGCAGAATCATGGTTGGTGAAGTCAACTCCCTGCGTGATCACGACTGGTTTGAGATACGGAATATCGGCACACAAACACTCGACCTATCGGGATGGATGATTTCGCGGCACCGTGAAGATGCTCCCGCATGGAACGATACCTTCCGTGGATTAGTTCTCGGGCCCGGAGAGAGTGCGATAATTACCGGGGACCCCGCCCACCTCCTCGAGGATGCAGCCTTGGAAGCATACGGCGGAAGTGATGTGATGTACAACATGCCTTGGCTCCCTGATTCCGGCGGCGGATTCCAACTCGTATCCCCAACAGGTACCGTCGTTGACACAATAGTCTATGGCGACGGAGACCCCAACATCGAAGGCTGGACTGGCCCATCGATTACACCGCCATCAAGTTCAGATCCTGTTGGTCTAATCATGATGCGTGGCGATGGATGCGCAGTGACACCAGATTCAATTCCTGATACCGACTCAGCAGCAGATTGGGAAGTTCGTTGGCTCCGCATGGGTGCGTCCCTATTCTGTGACGGAGGAACATTCTCTACTACTGGAACAGTTACGACATCCATCTCACCAGGTCATGCACTAGGGGATTTGGTGGAATGGATTGATGCAGCACAATCTGAGATCCACGTGCATCTCTACGAACTCACAAGTTACGAACTTTCACGAGCCCTCAGAAACGCACTTGATAGGGGGGTAGATGTGACAGTCCTACTCGAAGGAGGAGTCTACAGTTCATACGACAACATGGCAGTCAGTCGAGGTATTGCAAGTGACTTGCATGCCGCCGGAGCAACCGTCCTCTGGATGGTTGAGCCACCCTCCTCGACCTCGCCAGAATCCCCATACAAATACATCCACTCCAAGGCCGCAGTCAGAGATTCATCGTCTGTCTGGATATCCAGTGGGAACTGGAAGTCAAGCAGTTTCCCACTTGATGGTGATCCAGGGAATCGCGATTGGTCTGTTTTCATTGATTCAGAAGACATCGCACAACTTGTCCTATCAAGAATGACTTGGGACGAGAATACATCACACCTCCACATTGAAGCATTCGACCCAATGGATTCCAGCCACGGAACTCCGGACGGTTGGGTGACACCTATTGATCGCCTACTCGAAGTAACTCCTTCACCAGTTGGACTAGAAACAACACATACCGGAGCAATCAACGGTAAGCTTCTGACCTGTCCAGATGATTGTATCAGTGGGCTCGTCGATTTGATTGATTCATCTGAAGATTCAGTGGATCTATCCCTTCAGTACTTCCAAGATGGTTGGGGCTGGGGATACGGAGACAACCCACTGATTGATGCGCTTGAACGTGCAACTTTAGAACGAAATGTCACAATTCGCCTCCTACTGAATGGCTACTATACCGATGACGCCTTCGATGATCGTGACATGCTAAACCTAGTCAATAACGACTGGAATCGCACACTGGGCGCAGATGCCACTGCAATTCTAATGTCGCAGGGTGGCGATGTTACCAAACTACACAATAAGGGCATAATCGTCGATGGGGAAAGCGTTCTGATTAGCAGCATCAACTGGGGTAGCAATAGTGCTCTGAGGAACCGTGAGATGGGGATTGTAATCGATGAGGCGGCAATTGCAGGCGCCTACCTCGCCTCATTTGAGGAAGACTGGAATCGCCTAGACGACATCACTGATACCGATGGCGACGGAATGATTGACCGATACGAGATGAAATGGGGCTTGAATCGTACAAGCAGTATCGTCGACGGGAGTCCACTTGCAGAACAGTCCCAAGATTGGGACGGTGACGGACTTTCAAACAATCAGGAATCAAGTCACGACAGTGACCCATTCTCAAGGGATACAGATGGCGACTGCATCGACGACCCTGATGAGTTGGCCTTCGCCGCACAGCGTGGCATTCCCAACACTGCTGCAATGAACCTAGTTGATGCGGATGGGGATGGCTACGAGGATCACATCGAATTCGGTTGCAGTGAACAGCCCGCACCTGTAGATAACACCACACCGGGCGAGTCAAATGATGACGAGGATGATGACCCCGGTGGTTCTTTCGGTCTACGTGAGGACCCATTGGAATCAAATGCTGCGAAGGCTCTCCTTGCTCTCGTAATCTTCTCCGGCATCGCTCTTGGATTGGCTGTTTCTCTGATGTTGCTGAAGAAAGACGAGGGCTTCGTCGATGAGGTCCTAGTGGATGATTCAGGCTATATCTTCGATGCGCCTCAAACCGAGAATACACCAGAAGATACTCCGACGAAACAGAGAGTCATTCTCGCAGGCACCAGCGTAGGATCCGAGGGTAGCACGGCCCGAGAGGCCAAGAGTGGGAAGGACGATGGCGTCTTCGGAGCCCCGCAACTGGACGCCTACAACTTCCCTGGTTGGACTGATGAGGAAGTACAGTCGTATCTTGCCTCTGGTTGGACAGTGGAGCAGCTTCAGCAAAAACACGCGGAAGAGCACGGTGAGTGACCCGACCATGCGGAGCGCCGAGATTGCTCGGAACATCCAGCGAGGCGAAGTCGATGAAAGCGACATCCACGACCTAATCCAAGGCGTTGTGTCACGTGATGGAGGCAGGTGGCCTGACGAAGAGGTCGTCATGATCTTGAAATCGATTTTCGAACATGGACTTGAATCAGAAAATACTGGTCGCTTGACTTTGGGAATGATGCAAAGTGGAGAGATTCTGACATGGCCGGAGGAATGGAAGCACCTTGTCGTTGACAAACACAGTACTGGTGGTGTGGGGGATAAGGTTTCGATTCCTCTCGCACCCGCTCTAGCCGCCTGCGGACTCAAGGTACCAATGATCTCCGGAAGAGGGTTAGGGCACACAGGAGGAACACTCGACAAACTGGAAAGTATCCCTGGGTTCAATGTTCAACTTCGCACACAGAGTATTCAGGACCAGGTCGCGGAAATTGGATTCGCAATGGTGGGGCAAACTGAGGACCTCGTTCCGGCGGACCGCCGGATGTATGCGCTTCGTGATGTGACGGGGACTGTTGCGAGTCTGCCGTTAATTACTAGCAGCATCGTCTCAAAGAAGGCCGCTGAATCCCTTTCTGCACTTGTCTTAGACGTCAAGCACGGACGAGCGGCATTCATGACGGAGCGAGAAGATGCAATGCGGCTCGCTGAAGCAATGGTCTCCGCAGCAACTCACTGCGGGATCCATACACGGGCAATCCTAACGACGATGGATCTCCCCCTTGGCTCAGCAATCGGAAACTCAATCGAGATTGTAGAATCCATAGAAACTCTACGAGGCAACGGTCCTTCCGACCTCGAAGAACTTGTGTGTGCTCAAGGAGGAGCATTACTCGAGATGGTAGGGGTCGCAGAGGATTTCGAATCAGGGAGCATTGCAATCCTAGATGCACTCCATGATGGAAGCGCACTAGAACGATTCATCGAAATGGCGGTTGCTCAAGGTGTAGACCCATCGGTGTTTGAGACCGAACATATGCTATACCGATCTCTTGGCCTTCTCGACCCTGAACTAAACGATACTGAACTCAAATGTGATTCAGAGGGATACGTCTTGCACATCGATGCACTTGCACTTGCATTAGTAGCCCTAGACCTTGGAGCCGGGCGAAAGAAAGTGACTGATACTATCGACCATGCGGTAGGCATCCTTGTTGAAGTGGACATTGGGGAATCTATGACAAAAGGTCAGACATGGGTTACAATTCATCATCGCGATAATCTCTCAGAGGACCTCATTTCCAGAATTCAAAATGCGCTGACAATTGGGGACAAAAAGAATCCTGAATCACGAATTGATACGTGGATAGGGTGAAGGGATGTCAAGACGCTTTGTCCATGTCGATGCTATGCGAGGACTCGCAATACTCTGTATGGTCCAAGTCCATACCGCTGCCCTCATGCCAGCACCCGTAAGCATAGATCATCCGATTGCACTAATCTCGGCCTCCATCGGAGGTATGGCTGCGCCAATGTTCGTCTTAATCTCTGGATGGGCTTTCCAACGGGGATTGGATCGACGTAGAGCCAGAGGAGAATCCGTCCTACGTTGGTCCTTGGTACGAGGGGGTGCTCTAATTGGACTACAATTCCTACTCGGAATCCTGCTCCCGCAACGATTCGATATTGCATCACCAGGAATCCTGACACTTCTAGGAATCTGCGCCCTACTGTTCCCCCTATACTATCTCCGAGATGACATGTCGATTCGCATAGGTATAGATCCACGAACTGCACGGACATTACGAGCAATCTTCGCCACGGTTTTCGCGTGGATCATTTTCACTACCTGGGCAAATCTACGACCTGGCCCAGCATGGAGTGACATGATTCATGTGGAATCAATTCTAGATTGGTTCATTAAAGCTGGAATAAGTGGAACATATCCATTACTTCCATGGGTCGCCTACTTCATCATAGGAAGTGTCCTTGATGAAGGACCACTAGAAGGAACCACTAGGAAAATACGTCTCCGAACTACTGGTTCGATAGCATTTGGTTCGCTCATTCTCACTGGCATCATCTCCTATCAGACCGGGATTTCTTGGGCTGTGACGATGGGGGATGGAGTCCTAACCTTCTTCCCTGCAAATCCATGGTTCGTGCTCGTATCTTGCTCTTTCAGTGTCTTCATTTGGGACCTTTTTCGTTCTACTAAATCTCAAAATTGGATGAGTAACATCCTAGCCCCCTCTGGACGCCTCTCTCTGACAATCTACATGCTTCATTTCGCACTGTTGGGAATCATCGAACCATACATCCCTAATCATGGCATTGAAATTGCATTCATAATGACAATCACACACATGGCAATCTGGAGTATCTTAGCTCACATGCAACAGAAGAAGATTCCATACTTGAGTATTGAACACCTTCTCAGTAAGTTCAGTAATTCGAATCCCAGTCAGAGAGAGAGCGAGTGAAATCAATCACTATACCTGCTGCCATTCTGTTCCATTCCACCATAGCATGGATCCATCAGGATTCCTCGTCCAATGATTTCCATCCGCATCCACAAATTGCTTAGGCTGATTCCCAGGGACATTGGAACTATCTGGTTCCATGCCCTCTACCTGCTGAACAACTCCATCCATGACCAAACCGGAAGTAACTGCAGGGTTATTTCCACCGAATCGAATGAGGAGAACACTTCCGCCGCCAAGGACTAGCACTGTTACCACGAGGAGGATTATGATGAGGCCCATTGGTGAATCGAGTTCGCCTTCAATACTGGCTTCAGGATTGTCTGGATAAGCATCCATTACATCGCCGACCCCATCTCCGTCGCGATCAGAGGATTCATTCGGATCAGTAGGAAAAGCGTCGTCACTGTCATTTACGCCATCACCATCAGTATCGCGTTGTGTAATGGAACACCCAGCATCATCTACCTCAGATGTCGATAGAGTCCCATCACAATCGTCCATGGAATCTTTGACTCCATCTCCATCGGTATCCTTCTGAGAAGGTCCACAACCAAGCAGGTCCGCTGATTCAGAGATTAGAGTGGATGGACACAAATCGGTGTCATCCTTGACCCCGTCACCGTCTGTATCTCGCTCATAATTCGCACATCCTGCAGAGTTCACAGGTGCGCCATCAACCGTCTGAGGACAGTTATCGAGAGCATTGTTAACACCATCATCATCAGTATCTTTCTGAGAAGGTGAACAACCTAAGGCATCGGCCACCTCAATCCCTGGCGTTCCAGGACAGTTATCATCAGCATCATTAACTGAATCCATGTCAGAATCCTTCTGAGAATCTGCACATCCGTTAATGTCGACGCTTTCTGACGAGTCACTATCTGGGCAGAGGTCCTTGTCGTCAGTCAATCCATCATCATCGGTATCCTTCTGAGAATCTGCACAGCCATCTCCATCCACAACAGCAGATGAGCTGGTGGCAGCGCACTGATCGATGTCATCTGTGACGCCATCATTGTCGCTATCAAGCTGGTTTGAAGCGCAGCCAAAAGAATCCACAACGAGGCCGACATCAGTCGAAGGACAATTATCTGCGTCGTTCATGACACCATCACCATCATCATCAATCTGACTCTGACCGCAACCATCCTGGTCCGCTGGATCGTTTGAAGGCGTCCCAGGGCACTGGTCGAGATTATCCTTGATGCCGTCGTCATCAGTGTCCCGTTGAGACGGTGAACAACCGGTATCATCCGCAACCTCTGCAGATGGCGTTTGTGGACAAACATCGATGTCATCCGTCACGCTGTCTCCATCGGTATCAAGTTCAGAGATGTGGCATCCATTGGAATCCACTGGACGAGCATTTGAGGGGGTATTAGGACAATCATCAGGGTTAGTACCTGTCTGGTTATCACCATAGCCATCACCATCGATATCGGACCACTGTGAAGAATCTGAAGGGAACGCATCGGCA
>MDSV01082182.1_pt1 | contig 71969 bp, 62 predicted proteins | sample 810851 | NCBI WGS metagenome assembly MDSV01 (sample SAMN05326640, study PRJNA326480) | marine metagenome | isolation source: seawater | place: Atlantic Ocean: North East | collected 2012
CATATACCAGACCCTATCTCTGCAATTAAAGAAATTTCGCGAATACTCAAGCGTGGCGGAATTCTGCTAATTACAGCTCCTTTGCAGTCTGGTTTACATCAAGAGCCATATCATTTCTATGGCGGATATACAAAGTATTGGTATCAAAAATTCTTAACAGACAATAATTTATTAGACATCAAAATTGAACCAAATGGTTCGCTTTATACAACATATTTTTCTCTAGGTCTGACAATATTTAAATCATTTCTAGAAATATTAATTTATGATAAAAATCTACTTCGAAAGCTAATTGCTATTTTATCTATAACTGTTTTTTTTCCAATATTATTAATTCTTAATCCTATTTTTTCTTTTTTCTGGGAAAATAGCTTTAGTGGAGAAGGGTTCACTGCAGGGTATCATGTAGTGGCAAAAAAAAATATATAATTTTATTAAGAAATTTATTCAATTTGCAAACTTCATTACTTATTAGTGTATATAATAAAAATAATTTTGATGAAATAAATCGTTGTTTTCAGAGTATTAAAAATCAGGTATATATCCCAGATGAAATTATTTTAGTAATTGATGGACCATTTGAAGATGACAAACTATGTCTATTAAAAAAATGGCAAAATACACTACCTATAAAATATTTTAAGTTAGAGAAAAATATGGGGTTAGCGTATGTTCTTAATTACGGGATGAAGCTATGTACAAAAGATTGGGTTTTTAGAATGGATATAGATGATGTATGTGCGAAAGATAGGTTTCGAAAGCAAATAGAGTTCATTAAATGCAATCCTGATATTGACATTTTAGGAGGTAATATTCTGTGTTTCGAGTCTTATCCTAAATTATTTTCAGGTAGATCTGTTCCAAGTTCGTCAATTCAAATAAAAAAATTCATGAAATTTAGAAATCCTGTGAACCACCCAAGTGTTTTTTTCAATAGAATAAAGATACTAGATATAGGTGGATACCCAAATGTGAGACTTGGGCAAGATTATTTACTTTGGATTACAGCTAATGTAAAGGGATTAAGAATAGAAAACATGAAAGATGTTCTTGTTTTAATGCAAGTTAATAAAAAAAGCTACTCAAGGAGAGGTTTGATAAATTTAAAATATGATATACGACCATATATCTTAATGTATAACGAGGGTATAACAAATATTGTTGAATTATTTATTGGATTAATGCTAAGGTTTCTGTTTTGCTCTTATGCCTCTGCAAAGTCTAAACTTTTAAACTAATTATGTATCAAAATTCTGTATACAGTTTATGCATTTTCCTAATCTTATTTAAGATTCTTGTTTAGATCTTTATTCTTCAATTCAAATAAAATATTACTCTAATATTTACACTGCTTACTATAGAGAAAACAATTCAGCAAATATACAATGAAAATTTCTGAAGTACACGACATGAACGGAAGAATACTCTTTGAAGGACACAGTATCAAACGCCTTAAGATTGCTTATCAACTAGGGTTTGATTACTATGGCACAGAACAAAACGAAAGATCCGTATAAATATGGCAAGAGTATTGATCACTGGAGCTGCAGGATTTATTGGAATGCACACATCTATCAGGTTTTTAAAAGAGGGGTGGGATGTAATTGGGTTAGATAATTTTAATGAATATTATGACGTTAAATTAAAACGGGATAGAGTTGAGAATGTTAAAACCTTTGCAAGATGTAAGACATTTTCAAAATTTAAATTGTTAAAGGCAGATTTAAATTCTTCTGTATGGGATGAGTTAGAAAAAATCAAATTTGATGCAGTAGTGCACTTGGCAGCACAGGCTGGTGTTAGGTATAGCTTGGAAAATCCAGATGCATATTTAAAATCAAATGTGTTAGGTTTTCAACGGGTTTTAGAGTTTATAAAAAATTGCGAAATCCAGAGATTTGTATACGCAAGTAGTAGCTCAGTATATGGCCAAAGTTCGAAACAACCATTTCATGAAGATGAGGATTGTAATGATCCGGAAAGTTATTATGCTGCCACTAAAAAAATGAATGAGTTGATGGCAAAATCTTATTACAATACATATAATTTAAGTTCTATTGGTCTTAGATTTTTTACTGTATATGGTCCTTGGGGCCGTCCAGATATGGCACCTATGTTATTTACAAAAGCAGCATTTAGTAACGAACAAATCAAAGTTTTTAATTATGGAAACCAAAGGCGGGATTTTACATATATCGATGATATCGTTGAAGGTGTTTTACAGCTCATTTTAATGACGAAGTTTCCATTTAAAGCAGAGATTTGTAATATCGGTAATGGCTCCCCTATAGGTTTGATGGATTTTATTGGACAAATAGAAAATGTAACTTCATTAAAGCTTAAGAAAGATTTTGTGATGGCACAGAAAGGTGAAGTTTCTGAAACATATGCTGATACATCAAAATTATTTGAATTGACGGGTTATAAACCTAAAATATGTCTCAATGACGGGATAAAAAATTTTATAGCTTGGTATAAAAATTATTATAAGATATAGGATAAGGTATATGTTTTATTAGAGTATTTGGATTCAAAATTGGATAGACTTTTCAAGCTTTACAATAACCGTTATTAGAAGCGTTGTTATGTTACAGCAGGATAATTATTTAGTTTTAGCGGTTTATCAATTATTATTCTTATTTTATCAATAAGAAAATATTATCAAACTTATTAGAATTATGTTTTTACATGTTAAAACCATGTGCAATAAAATCCGATAAAAGTAGCGATATTATCGAAATTATAATTAGTCTCATCTATAGAAAATCATATTGTAAATTATTATTCAAAAGTATAGGTGAAATTTAAATGAATGTACTTTACTACAATGGTCTCAAGAAAAATGACAGAAGATTTATTTCCGCATATAATACTAGTTTTCTTTATGGTATAAATTGTTTCGAAGGATTAAGATTATATTTTGTGCATGATAAAATTCTAATTTTAGACTTAGACAATCATTTAAGACGACTCTACGATTCATTATCAAGACTTAATTTATCCTCTAATATATCTATGGAGGGCGTGGAATTGGAAATACTTGAAATTGTAAAATCTGAAGGTATAAGAGAAAACTGTTATCTCCGAATTACATTTTTTCTTGATGATGAAGTATCTTGGTCTCATAGAGGAAACGTTTCAAGATTGATAAGTATAAGATCAATGAGTTCGAGTATTTTAGACACTAATTATTTAACTACAAAATCTTTAGGTATCTCAAAGTATGATCGTATCACCATGAAATCAATGCCACCTAACGTAAAGGCTGGTGCTAACTATTTAAACTCAAGGTATGCAACTTTAGATGTAAAAGATAGAGGTTTTGATTTGCCACTAATGCTTAATAAAGATGGTTTTTTGACAGAATCAGCAGGATCATGCCTATTTTTCTTTAAGAATAATTGTTTGTATACGCCTTCTGAAGATATGGATATCTTGCACTCAATAACGAGAAAAAGAATACTGGATATATGTAGAAAAAATTCAATTAGTTGTTATGAAGGTGCATTTAAAACTGTGGAGTTAGAAGATGCTGAAGTTGTTTTTTTAGCAGGAACTATGATGGAAATAACAGAAGTTCATCAGATAGAAAATTACACTTATACAACGGGGGGTTATTTAATAGGTCGAATTCGTAAATTATACTTAGAATCTATTATTAGGGATAAAAATGAACTATATAGCAATAACAAATAATATAAGTGATGCTCATGTTGTAAGTGCAAGTAGTGTAGACCAGATAATGGTAGATATAGAAACTCTAGGTAAAAAGGAGAGACAAAAAGAAAAGAATGCCATTATATCTAATCATATCTTAGCAGATGTTGCTAAACTAAACCAAGAAAATCTTCATAGTGATATTATTTGTAGGATCAATCCGTATCATCATAATACCACATATGAAATTGATTCATTGATTGAATATAAGCCCAAGGCTATCATGATACCCATGATTAATGATGTTCAGAATCTAGATAAGATAATTCGATTGGTCAAAGGTAACTTTTCAATTATCCCTTTGATTGAAACTCCTTATTCTTTATTGAATGTTGAGAGAATTTTGGAAAGAGAATATATAAAGCAGATGCATTTTGGGTTAAATGATTTGGGAATAGCCCTTGGCTACAGTAATCTTTTTAAAATTCTAAATGACCATTCATTTGGTAAATTATTTCAAATTGCTTCTTCAAGTTATTTAGAAATCTGTGGTTTTGGAGGAATAGGTAATCCACTATATAAAAATTCTGTTGATCCTTTATATATACTTGATGAACATAAAAGACTTGGTAGCAATTCTGTTATATTAAGTCGAGCATTTTTTAATAAAAATTATAATGCTCAGAATATCTCTAAAGCTCTTCAAATTTTTGAAGAGAGGTGGCAGTCAGATTACTATCTGCATAGTAAGTCTCAATTAACCTCGCAGATTAATCTAATGTGAATGCTCTATACAATTATAGTCTTAATAAAACTGATAAATGCTATTCAATCTTCTTATTTAATGTACCGAATAACTGATTTGCTGCTTCTCACCTTATTATCCTTAATATTGATACCGCTATTTGCTATTACACTTTTGCTTGCAAAAATACTTCATAAAAAAAATATTTTTTTCGTTCAAAAAAGAGTTGGAAGAGAAAAAAATGTATTCAACTTATATAAATTCAGATCTATGGTTGAAAATGCCGAGACTATGGGAACAGGTTTATACAGTTTTGAGGATGATATAAGGATTACGTCGTTTGGTAAATTTTTGCGTAAAACAAGTCTTGATGAACTCCCTCAGTTGATAAATGTATTAAAAGGGGACATGTCTTTTGTTGGACCACGTCCCTCAGTGGTCGGTGAACTAGATAGAGAGCAAGGATTACCCGCAAATGTCGATGATAGATTTAGTGTGCGCCCTGGACTTACCGGTTGGGCCCAGATTAATGGAAGGGACAGTATAAGTTGGGCAGAAAAGGCTAGACTTGATTTAGAATATATCAGTTTTCCCAGATGGAAGCGTAATATTATTAACATCTTTATAGTCTTTTATACTCCACTTTATCTTTTAAATTTTAGAGTTATATCAGAATCTCAATCATGATTACGATTTACAACAAAATTAATAAGGCACTTGCTGAATCTAAATCTGCCTTTATTATTCACTTGGACACATTTAAGAAAAACATCCTTTCTCTTCAAAGTGCATTTAGAGATCACTATTCCAAAACATTTATTGGTTATTCTTACAAGACAAATTGGTCTCCTCCATTCTGTAAAACAGCGGACGAATTAGGTTGTTTTGCAGAAGTCGTTTCTGAAATGGAAGTTAGTATGGCACTAAAGCATATTACCGATAAATCCAAGATAATATACAATGGCCCTATTAAAACTGAATCTTCAATTATTGATGTTTTGTCACGTGGTGGTATTGTCAATGTTGACAACACAAGTGAACTAAAATTAATCCTTAAGTTATCTGAGCATTTGACTTTGAAAAATAGTTGGAAAATTGCCTTTCGACTTAATCTCTCATATCAAGGCCAAAATTCTCGTTTTGGACAGGATGAAAAAATAGTAAAAGAGATGTTAGAATTAGTTCAGGGAAATGCCAAAATTAAGGTTATTGGGTTTCATATTCATCTTCCTTTTAGATCTTTAGATAGCTTCCATTTCAGAATAATATCATTACTTGAATTTTGTGATGATTATGGTTGGGAAAATATAGATTACTTAAATATTGGTGGCGGTTTTTTTGGTAATGTATCAAAAGAGTTAAGAAAATCCCTCGGTGTAGAAAATTCTCCGTCCTTTTCAGATTATGGTTTAGCGGTAGCGAGAACTTTAGAGAATCATTTAGATGAAAAGAATATTAAGAATAGACCCGATTTATTTTTAGAACCGGGAAGTTCTGTAGTTGCTGATGCAATGTCGTTTGTTTCTAAAATTTATCTTCTAAAAGAAATTGGTAACCGTAATTATGCAGTTACTTTTGCAGGTAGACATCTTTTATCACCTACGAATAAAACGATCGAATTACCATGTCGTATACTTAGGTCAACTGAAACATCATCGGCAGATAAGATAAACTATATAATTTCAGGTTATACTTGCATTGAAGGGGATATTTTATCAGAAATACAAACTGAAAGATTATCTGTTGATGATTTAATACAATTTTCTAATGTAGGTTCATATAGTGTTGTGATGGGGTCAAATTTTATTTTACCAGAACCTCCAATATATATTGAAATTGGAGGTAAGTTAAGCTTATTGAGGAAGCCTGTAATATTTGATGAGATTATTTCTAGGTTTCGGTCATATCAATAAAAAACTATCAAAATTAATGTAATACAAAAGTTTTATATAAAAAGATTGCAAAACTTAGTTTAAGAGTTGGATCAAATATTCTTGAAATCATAATATTAGGGTATTAATACTGGAAATAGAGCTCACAAAATCTTTTTGCAAAAACTACAATACCTTATTTATAATCTGAGAGAATTCTCAAGTGTTTTGATAAAGTCAAAAACAACTTTTCTAAATATGTTTTAAATCGGCAATTAGATCTTTTCTGCAATCACCAAGCGTGAGCTGATGTCAAGGCTATGAAACCCGTGTTGGGTGAGGATCCGACGCATACCTTCGTAACTATAAAAAAGAGTATGAGTCGGGTCGTTTATGTAATACCAGTTAGGGAAATCTATGTCAGGTCTGAGTAACTCAGTTTTGATAACCAGAAGCCCGCCAGGGTTAAGGAGCTGACGGAATTGCGCGAATTCACGTTGAGGATGGTAAAAATGTTCGGCTACTTCGCAGCACGCGATAAAATCATAGGTACTGGTTAGAGACTCAGGATTTGGGATGAAAAAGGGGTCGTAAGTGGTCATGCTGTATCCCTTTTCCTGAAGTAGTTTGGTAATGACAGGACCTGTACCTGCCCCATAGTCTAGGCCGTGATGGTGGACCTGGGTATGACTTGTAACAGCTCGAATAACGGGTTGCACAAATTTTTGATAGTCTGGGTCGTCTACGTCGTTATTATGGGTAAGATAGCGAGCCTTTTCTTCTTCTCGCGTGAGGTAATGTTGTGGATGCATGGCTACCGAGTGACAATCAGGGCAGCGATAATAATGGTGGTTATCGCGTTTGGTATGGGTGTGGTAAAGCCGCGCTGGGGTCGAACAAAGGGGACAATTCATAGATGGAGTATAGGGAATGAGTGGGAGAATTGTTGGGGGGAGGTTGTGTGGCGGGAAATTCGTTACATGTAATTCTCAGAGATACTGTATCTTTATCTATGCCCAACGAATTAACCCTCCGTGTTTCACCTGAAGTAGCTGCTAAACCTGAACTCTTGCGTAAAGAGGTGGAAAGGGTTTTGAGGGGGCAGGGCATACATGGACTTGAGGATTTATTAGACATTCATGTTCGCAAGCGATCAATTGATGCCAGAGGTAGGATGCCTGTGATGCAGCTGCAAGTGCAAGTATTTACTCTGGGCGAAGAGCTTGAGTGGAAGGCGGTACAGCAAGCGTTGAGCGCGCCAAGGGCGGTGTACTTGCCTAGGTATCTGGATGTTTGGCAAGCTGAGGAGGTGCATGTGGTAGGGGCTGGGCCGGCGGGCTTGTTTGCGGCGTTGCGGCTTTTGGAGCAGGGGGTGAAGCCGGTGGTTTGGGAGCGAGGGAAAGATGTTCGGGAGCGGGTGAAAGATTTGAAAGGTATTAATGTGAATCATGTGGTGAATCCGGATTCAAATTATTGCTTTGGAGAGGGCGGTGCGGGGACGTATTCGGACGGGAAGTTGTATACGCGTGCGAAGAAGCGTGGTGATGTGCGGAGGATTTTGGAGCTTTTGGTGGGGTTTGGGGCGGTACCGGAGATTTTAGTAGAGGCGCATCCGCATATTGGGACGAATAAATTGTCTAAAATTATTTCAGCCATTAGGGAGTGTATTTTGGCGCACGGGGGTGAGGTGCATTTTGGGAACCGGGTAGTGGATCTAGTGCTCGAGGGGGTTGATAGTTCGCGAGAAAGTCGTCGAATTGCTGGCTTAAAAGTCACGGAGGTTGGTGACGTCGCTATCGAAGGAATTGTCGAAAATAACGCTGCTGTTCGCAACATCTCTGTCAAGCATGTGATCCTTGCCACAGGTCATTCAGCCCGAGATATCTTTGAACTGTTGGTGCGGCGGGAAATCGAAGTGGAGGCCAAACCACTGGCCATTGGGGTGCGGGTGGAGCATCCGCAGGCTTTAATTGACTCCATTCAATATTCGTGTGAGTCGCGTGGAGAATATTTGCCGGCAGCACCCTACTCGGTGGTGCATCAGGTAGAGGGGCGTGGGGTGTATTCTTTTTGCATGTGTCCAGGTGGGGTTGTGGCGCCTTGTGCAACCAAGCCAGGAGAGATTGTGACCAATGGATGGTCATCGTCGCGGCGGGCTCGTTTGACGGCAAATTCGGGCATAGTGGTGGAATTGGAATTGGCGGATTTCAAGGACTATGAGGCGGAGTATGGACCTTTGGCTGCGATGGCCTTTCAGGCGGAGATTGAGCGGAAAGCATGGGAAGCTGGTGGGCGAACGCAAACTGCGCCGGCGCAGCGTTTGGTGGATTTTATGGAAGGACGAGTTTCCAAAGATTTGCCTAAGACCTCGTACGCGCCAGGCATACGATCAGTGGATTTAGCCAAGGTGCTTCCGGGTTTTATTGTGGAGCGTTTGAGGGAGGGTTTTAGGGCTTTTGACCAGAAAATGAAAGGGTTTTTAACCAACGAAGCGGTGGTGCATGCTCCAGAAACTAGGACCTCGTCTCCGGTAAGGATTCCTAGGGACGAAGAGTGGTTTGTGCACCCTGAGGTGTCGGGATTGTATCCGTGCGGGGAAGGATCTGGCTACGCCGGAGGGATTATCTCCGCGGCCATGGATGGGGAACGCGTGGCGGAAGCAGTGGTTCGATCGGTGCGGGGAGAGTGGAAGTCTTAAGCCTCGACGTCAATTTTTATGGTAGAAGTAGCTTCTATGAGCTTGGGAAGGTATTTTTTCCAATTTTTTTTGGCGGAAATATAGCGGTCCAACCCGCCTTCAACGTATTTGTACCCTTTCTGTGTAATGGCTAGATGCGTAGTTCCATCGTAGTTGTCTAAGAGTTCATAGCAGACCACGATGTAGTTTTCGGGCGTTTCTTCGAGCCCCATCTGAGTAGGAAGGGAGCTATATTCGAGTAGTTTGTTAGCAGAAACCCGTATGACTTCCCCTTTTTCGACGACTTTTTCCTTGCCACCTCTGTTTTCAAGGAACCGTACTTTCGTACCCACGGTCCATTCGCAACAGCATTGCTGGCCTTTAAAGATTTGTGCTAGGTGTTCAGGACTAGTGAGTACCTGCCAAACGACTTCGGGAACTGAAGGAATGTTCACACTGATTGAAATACTATTCTCCATCTACTAAACCTAGTTATGCCTTAGTCTTATATTAGTTATACCGTTGGACCTACATGATATTACGATATAAACTTACTTTTATAGTAGGAGAAATAAAAGTATTCTATAGTGATAATTTTAAGGAGTTGGAGGTATTGGATATGAGGCAAGCTTGGCGACGTTATTTTGGACCAAGTACCATGGTTACAGCTGCTTTTATTGGTCCTGGTACGGTGACTATGTGCACAATAGTTGGGGTGCGAACTGGATCGGCGCTACTTTGGGCGCTCGTTTTTTCAGTGGTAGCCACGGTGGTTCTACAGGAAATGTCCGCCCGACTCGGTGTGGTAACTCGCCATGGTATGGGCGAGGCTCTGCGCGAACGCTTGCCGCAGGGTTTGGTCCGATTAGGCACGCTTTCGTTGGTATTTTCGGCCATTTTTGTGGGCAACGCCGCCTATGAGGGAGGTAATTTGTCTGGCGCAGTCTTGGGGATTCAGGCTTGGTTTAGTAACGGTCTTATTGATGCTTCAGTGGTCAGTGTGGCGCTTACACTGATCATGGGCGCTTTTGCTTTTGCGGTGCTATATCGTGGTCATTTTAAAGTGATTGAGCGGGTATTGGTGAGCCTGGTTGGGCTCATGAGTGTGGTGTTTTTGACCACCATGGTTATGAGTAGTCCGGACTGGTCTGAGGTGCTTAGCGGATTCATAACACCCAGTATTCCAGCCGATGATTGGCTGTTGGTGGTGGGGCTGGTGGGCACAACAGTGGTGCCTTACAACTTATTTTTGCACGCTTCGGTAGTGCAGGAGCGCTATGCAGAGCCCGAGGAATTGCCTGATCTACGCCGCGAAAATGCTACGGCGATTATTCTTGGGGGGATAATTTCGATGAGTATTGTTATTACCTGCGCGGCCAATGTACAAGGCACAGGGATTCGTTCGGTCATGGATATGGCGCAGGCTTTGGAACCATTACTTGGAGCTTGGGCTCCGTATGTGCTAGGACTAGGATTATTTGCGGCGGGAATATCATCTGCTATAACGGCACCGCTGGCCGCTGCTTACGCGGTGAAAGGGATTATGGGTTGGCCAGACGGGCTTCAAGATTGGCGTTTTCGAGCGGTTTGGATCAGTGTTTTGGGCATCGGAGTCCTTTCGGCTATATCAGGTTTTAGCCCAATCGGAGTCATTCAATTTGCGCAGGTAGCCAACGGAGTACTGCTTCCCTTATTAGCAGGCGTGATCTTGTGGTTAACCAGCTCCAAACGAATTATGGGAGATTATGCCAACTCGCAAAGGGTTCGGCTGCTTGGCGGTGGTGTGGTTTTTGTGACCGTTTTGATCGCCGCCAGAAGTTTATGGAGTGTGTTTGGTGGCTAGCAGGCGGTTAGATTTGAAGAGTACTTTTGAATCATTTAAAAAAACTGCAAAAATATTGGTATGTTTGACGCTAAATTACTAAATATAAATAACATAGATGAATGACTTTTAGCTTGGTAAGTTGGCTGGGGTACTGGTTTATGTAAACGGGACCTGTTTATAACAAAGTATGGGAAACATGACTAAAACAAAATTTTTAGATTATAAGAGTGGGTAACATGTCAAAAGAGAAAAAAATACATATTGATATAAACTGTGATTTAGGTGAATGGGATGCGCTAGACCCGCGTCCAGAACAACAGCTCCGAGATCGGAAAATTATGTCCTTGGTCTCCTCGATAAACATTGCATGTGGAGGTCATCGTGGAGATGGCCATTCGATTCGCACTACTATGGAGCACGCAGCATACTTAGATGTTGCCATCGGTTTACACCCTTCTTTCCCTGACCGGCAAGGCTTTGGGCGGGTTGAAAAGCCATGGTCGGATTTGGTAGCTAAGTCGTTATATAATCAGTTAGACTTTGGTCGTAGTTTAGCTCGGGAGGTAGGTGTCGAATTGCATCACATTAAACCACATGGGGCTTTATACAACATGGCGAGTAAATATGAAAGTTGGGCTGAAAAACTTTGGACCTTATTTCGAAATTGGGATGACGATATCTTGGTGTATGGTCTTTCGGAATCGGAGATGTCGAAAGGGATAGGTTTAGATATTATGAGTGTCGATGAAGGACGCTCATACGAGTCCGAGCTTGGCAGTTCCGAGTCGGAAGCTGTAGCTAGTTCCGATGAGGGTGCCGGGGTTCATGCTGGCACTAGTTCGGAAGTGACCAATGAGTTTTGGGCCTTTGATATGAAGTTAGGGGATGGATTTTGCGCAGAAGCATTTGCTGACCGGGCTTATAACCCTAATTTGACCCTTCGATCTCGGTCAAAGGATGGGGCCGTATATTCCGATCCTTCCATTGTCTTGGCACAGGTCCAAGAAATGGTACTCCATGGGCAAATCCGGTGCGTCGATGGAATTTCGCGCTCGCTAAAAGTCCAAAGTATTTGCCTGCACAGCGACACTCCCGGTGCCGTTGAAATGGCCGAGCTAATCGCCCGTAGTTTGAAAGAATTGGATATTGAGGTACGCCCTTGCTTATAGAAAATTGGGAGCTTTCAAGCCCTATGTATTGGGGGCTGAATGGTTTTCGTGCATGGGCACTGACCGAAGATGTACTGCTGGTTGAAGCAGTTTATCATCACCCAGTACATAATGAATCAGTACCTGCCGCGGGTAATTCTAGCCGGGTTGATGTAGCATTTAGGCAGCGTTGCTTAAGCTGCTTTCTAGCCTTAAAACAGAATCTTGTACAGCAATCATCGGATTGGGTTAGCAGCGTAGAATGGGCTCCAGCTTATGTGTCTATGGGGATCCGTTTCGATCCAAGCTTACAGCCCATCGATCAGCTTTGGAAGGAGTTGAAGAAAGAGTTGACAGATGCTGTGGCTAGGGCAAATGAACTGTCAAGCATCCCAGCGCAGGTTTTCGAACTGCCCGTTTGCTACAATAAAGGTCTGGATTGGTCTCGGATTGAAAACTTCAGTGGACTTAGCAAGGACGAATTTATTCAGCGTCATAGCAGTGGGGAATATTGGGTTGCTGCCATGGGCTTTTTGCCAGGTTTTGCCTTTTTGGATGGATTAGAATCCGCATTGTCATTGCCCCGTTTGGATGCGCCTCGAACGCGCATTCCAGCAGGTACCGTTGGTATTGGTGCTGGCCAAACAGGGTGGTACGCCTTTTCGAGCCCAGGTGGATGGAATAGTTTGGGAGAAACGCCCTTGGTATTGTTGGATCCGCGAGCGGGTATTCGTGATGAAAACCCATCACCGGTGCAGATTGGCGACCGCGTTCGATTCCGCGCAATTAATGAACAGGAGTTTGATGCGCTGAAAAACGAGCTAGACTTCCGTGGTTTGGAGCAGGGTACTGATCAGGATATTGATTGGGTTTTGGAAAAAGATTCTGAACAGGATTTAGTTGGAAATTCCATACCTGTATCGAGTGATGATTTAGGGCCAGTTACTGGTGAGTTTGCTGAAGATTCAATCCAAGATTTTGTTTCCTTTGAAGTGCTTGAGCCAGGGCTTTGGACAAGTCTGCAGGATCGTGGGTGCTCGGTTGGCTTGGCCTATGGCTTGCCGCGATCAGGTGCTGCGGATTTGCTTGCCTATGAGACGGCATTAGAAGCAGTAGGTGGTAAATTAGGTAGTCAGATAGATGGTCAAAATAGCGGAGTAGTGTTGGAATGCACATTGAAAGGTCCAGTTCTTCGGTGTTGCAATGAGGCGATAATTGTTTTAACAGGGGCTGATTTTGAGGTGCGCTGTGAACGAACTACATTAACTAGTGGTAAATCCAAAACAACGCTCAGGGACAAATTAACCAGTGAAACACAATCGTGGAATATTCCATTACATACCTTAGTCAAGGTGCAGGTGGGTGATGTTCTGCGTTGGGGAATTAGTCAAGAAGGCTGCCGAGGATATATGGCGGTGCGCGCGAGTGACTACGCAGGTCAACGGTATTGGGGCTCTATTTCTGGGCTAGCAGGTCGGGGAGCATTGGAGAAAGGGCAGGTTATTCGTTGGAAGTATTCTGGTCAAGGTGAAGAAGTGATGCAAGGTATCGAGATGGCGCATAATCTGGAAACACTTCAGAAAGCACAGAAAAGGCAGAGGATATATAAATCCGTGGGGAGATTTGCAGGAACCCCTCGATTTAGGTGCCAAAAAGGACCCGAGTGGGTCTGGATTTCTCAAGAATTTCAGGAGTATGTCATGGGAAGCGAGTACGAGGTGCGCTCGGATAGTAATCGGATGGGAATTCGGCTGAGCAGACGAGTGGTTGATGAGGCTCGAGAACGAGATTGGCGGGCATTTTTAGCGGAGTTGCCGTCAATGTGGTCGTCAGTGGTGCGGCCTGGCATTATTCAGTTACCACCTAGTGGGCAGCCGATTGTGCTAGGGCCGGATGGGCAAACTATCGGTGGTTATCCACGGATCGCCTATGTGCCTCAAGATCAGCAGTGGCGTTTGGCACAATTGCGCCCTGGTGACCGAGTGCGATTAGGGTGGGTATAGCAGTAGTTTGGTTGGTTTTTTGGTAATTGTGAACTAGATCAAGCTAAATTATTGATAATTGTATCATGTAAGTAACTGAATAAATAGTTGTTGTAACGTAAGTGCTAGTATATTTTATTTTTGTATTTCCAAAAAATAGATGGATAGAGTATGTTTATTCAAATAATCGGAATAATCAACCATGAAGAAATCATATACATTGCTATACGCTTCAATTGTTGCGGCATTAGCAGGATTTTTATTTGGTTTTGATACCGCTGTAATTTCGGGAGCGGATCAACCAATTCAATCATTATGGAACACAAGTCCACTTTTCCATGGCACCTTTATCATGTCTATGGCTCTTTGGGGTACAGTTATTGGCGCGTTAACTGGTGGAATTCCCTGTGATCGATTTGGTCGAAAGAATACATTAATTGGAATTGGTTTGTTATACCTAATATCTGCCTTAGGTTCAGCGCTTGCTATGGATCCTTTTTTGTTTTCATTTTTTCGATTTGTTGGAGGATTAGGAGTTGGAGCTTCTTCAGTGGCAGCACCAACGTATATTTCTGAAATTGCACCCGCTGCCCTGCGGGGACGCTTAGGTATTTTGTATCAATTTATGATTGTACTTGGAATTTTAGTCGCTTTTATTTCAAATTGGGTGATTGGTGATAGTTTTGGAGAAAGCTCATGGAGATGGATGTTAGGTTTTGAATGCATACCAGCATTGATTTATATGGTCATGGTGTTTGGAATACCAAATAGCCCACGATGGTTAGCGGTATATACAAAAGATAGAAAGGCAGTAGAGCAAACTTTATCTTTGTTTGGAATTTCAGAGTTTAATACTCAGTATTTATTTGAATCTGAAGATCATTCAACCATGAAGCAAAACTATCCATTTTTCTCAGGTAGATATAACTTTTCCATAATATTAGCTTTTTTAGTGGCATTTTTTAATCAGGTATCTGGAATTAACTTCGTTATTTATTACGCCCCTAGAATCTTCGAAGCGGCAGGTTTAGCAAACAGTACGGCTCTACTGTCCTCCGTAGGCGTCGGTGTGGTCAATTTAGTCTTTACTATGTTAGGTATTGTGCTTATAGATAGAGCGGGTCGTAGGCAACTCATGCTTTATGGATCAATAGGCTATATCGTTACGCTCTCTGTGGTTTCCTGGGCTTTTTATACTGGGGTGGAGGGGACTATCGTGGTGCTTTTTTTGTTTGGCTTCATTGCCTCGCATGCCATTGGCCAAGGGGCTATAATTTGGGTGTTTATTTCTGAAATTTTCCCCAATCATGTACGTGCCAGTGGTCAATCGTTTGGGACAGGGGTGCATTGGGTATTCGCAGCATTGATTACATTATTCACACTGTTTTTCATGGATTTATTAGGGGATAACCCTGCACCATTATTTGGCTTCTTTGCATTTATGATGGTGCTTCAATTAGTCTTTGTTCTTCGTATTATGCCCGAGACTAAGGGTAAAACTCTTGAAGAATTAGAAGATGAGCTGTCAATTATTTTGAAAGCTTGATAACAAATTAGGCAGGCGTTAATGCGGCTAGTTTTCTTTTTTGATGAGTTAAGCTATGAGGCATTAAATCATAGCCAAAATTTAGGAAGAGCTCTATAAAATGTCTGCGCTACCCTTTGGTGATTTTGATAATATCGCCATTTTTATTGACCGAATATTCTGGTAATGGACTGTTTGCTGGTCCACTGACAACTTCACCTGAATTGTTAAATACAGAATTATGGCAGGTACAAATAAAGGTTGAATTGGTATATTGCCATGCATTTCTGCACGAGGCATGGGTGCATATATCGGAAAAAGCGCGAATGCGAGTTCCGTCTATGTTAATAGCTAAGAATCCAAACTCACTTGCAATTAGCCAACCTCCAGCAGAGGCTAGAGCTTGTCCACCGGAGATCGTCGTATCGATGGTTATAGTATTTCCATCTACGCTAAAGGCAGAAGTACCGCTATTGCTGTTGTTGTTAGAGTCGTCATTGCCAGTGTCATCACTGTTGTCGTTCATATCAAGATCTGAGCCGTCTCCGGAATCCGCAACTCCGCATGAACTCATGGGAATACCAAACGCGGCAATTAAAGCAAGCGGTGTAGCCGTTCGAAGAAATTCAGCACGCGAGCTTGTTATTCCGCTTACCAAACCCATAGATGTGGTAATATTAAAACTTTTTTGAACTTCCATCGAACTTGGTGCTTCCACAAAGTGAGAGAAATTCTTATTTAGCTTTATCATTTACTGATAATAATTTTTTAAATTATCTTTCTTGATTGTGTGATTTTATATTAATAAGAGCCTTACTCTAGTAGATCTATCTTGATGAATCGTCCTACGTTTATAACTTGCATAAATCGGCTTTTCGTTCCTATGATTATTTATTTTAGCTAATTTTAATTAGGTCGTCCTAGTTTCAAATTTGGAATTGAGTCAACCCATTGTACTAGATGTAAATACAGTATCATATATGGATTATAAAATAGTGAATTAGCCCTGAAAATAGAAAGCTAAAGGCGGCGCTAAATGAACATGCAAATATTTTTTTTAGCTAGTATATTGTTTCACAATATTTTTTAAACTTGGACAATGGGATATAGTTTGAGACGAGCTTTCTCTTTTTTTGGGTGTATTGGTATAATTTTGGCAGTTTATGATGTGGTGCATGCGCAACAGGATTCGCGAATACTATCGTTATACGACCGGCAAAGTTACGAATATATAAAGCAGCTGCAGGATCGAGGGTATCTATTGGAGCTTCATCCGACAGATATGCCGTATCGCTATGACGAGCTACATGCAGCCTTGGAAGATGTAGCAGGGCATGAATTTACTGAGTTCGAAGCAATATGGATAGATTTTTTGCTGGATAGAACGGGAAGAGATGCCTCGGAGAGGCCAGTTCTGGATCTGCGAGGGGCAAGCTATCTGCAGGCTAATAATTCTGAGCGCGATCATATGTATCGCCCTAGTGATGATATTTTGTATCTATGGCCTATGATAGAGTTGGCGCCTGGGATTCGTTATAAAGGCGGAGTCATTCAGGCAAATGCTCGTCTTGAGTATTATGAAGACCGAAACATCGATGGACTAGACGCAGTAAGGCGATTTTATGTTAGAAACGAAGAGACTTATCTGGGCTTTTCTAATGAATTTTTGGAGGTGTATGGGGGCCGGGTACTTAATCATTGGGGAGTTTATAGGCAGTCGTCTGGTCTGCTGTCGGATCAATCGGTGACCTATGATCAGTTGAAGATCAATATAAGTACAAAGCACCTACAGCTTTCTTCGGTGATGGGCTACTTGGATAATTTAAATTCCGATAATGTATTCAATGGGGATACTAGATTTGATCCTTCATCAGTCAAGCGTTACCTGTTTGCCAAGCGACTGGATTGGAGGCCGCGCGAGCATTTGATGTTTTCGTATCGCGAGAGTCTTATTTTTTCGGGTTGGACTGCGGTGCCTCAGCCCAAGTATATGCTTCCAGGATATATAGGATTTTTTCAAGCGGATAATGCTCCTGCGAATGATTTTATTAATTTCATGACAGGAATTGCTTTTTGGGGGCAGTTTTGGGGCGGTCATAGTGATGCTAGTTTTGGCTCACAATCGAATTTACAATTCGATGCACAAACACGAAATATACTAACGATACACACTGAAGTGATAATCGACGACATTATTTTCAACCGTAAACGCCGCGGAATTGATGAACTAAGTATTTTTAATGTATTCTTCAACGCCACCTATACAACTAGGCAACATCCCCTCAAGTTACAAATAAACGCAGAGATGGTAGGTGCTCAATCTTATAATACTGGCCAAGCGCACGGTCGCTACTTGTATCTTGGACGCGGTATAGCCACTCAGTTTAATGATTATGTATTTGGAGAATTTCGGGTTGATTTATTTATGGGCGGTTTATTAAAAGGTCTTAAATTAAGCCCATATCTTGGGGGATTATTGCAAGGCGAGCAGATTATCGATAAAGACTTTGACAGCTCTATCCCAGACTTTGTGCTTAGCGGTGTCGTTCAGGAAAGTTTTAGAGCAGGCGCTGAGTGGGTGTATTATTCGCATGAAGCACTGGCCTGGAATAAGGGTTGGTGGATACGGGGAGATTTTGGGCTTAATTTGATGCGTAACCTGCTAAATTTGAGAGATAATAACCAATTACGGCTAGTAGGGATGATAGAATTCGGAGTTCGTTTTGACTTTTCGATAATTGATTAGGAAGTTTCATCATATTTTGTTTTTGATGTGGATCTTAACTCCAGGTATGTAACCGAGTAGTTATTACTTTAGAGGTTTAGCTAATCCATCGCAGTTTTAAAATAAGCGTACTAAACATATTTCTCGCATTAATAAAGAGCTTGGTCATACGTCTTTAACTATCGAACGTGCCGAGTCAGATAAACAAAGAAAGCTCATTAATATAGATTGAGATGTACTGCTTTAATCTCGCATTTGTGCTACCTATATGGTTAGCAAATTTCTCACTATGACATTCATCTGGTTATTGCTTAAAGCAATTGGGTTTTTAGTTACTGCGATTATACTTTGGTATTTAACCTCGCCGGTGTTTGGAGCTAAAGCCTCTAAAGCCGAACTACAAAAATATGCGGACTCAGAGCAGTTGAAAAGCAACGCCGAAAAGGATACCATTCAGGTGATCATTCCAGAGATAGGCCAGCCAACCCGATTGGATTCCTTCACCGTTACAACACTGGATCCCTGGTGGACACGTATCCAAGAACTTAAATAAAGTAGATAGATATCATGACCATACGTTTAGAACAACAAAATAAGGCCGTTCACCTGGTAGCAACCAATGATGATGGGAATCAAGCACATTTAGATGGTTCGGAGGCTATTGGTGGAGAGGGTAAAGGCTTTAGACCCATGCAAATGCTGCTGGTAGGATTGGGTGCGTGTACATCAATGGACGTAATCAGTGTGCTAAATAAGCAAAAACAGGAAATGGATTCTTATCATGTCCATGTGCAGGGATTGAGAACATCGGAAGGAATCCCAGCGGTCTTTGAACATATTCATGTACTTTTTAAGGTCAATGGTCCGGTATTAGAGGCGAAATTGGCTCGGGCTATTTTCTTGTCCATGACCAAGTACTGCTCGGTTACCCGAATGCTTCAGGGTACCGCTAAAATCACGAGTGCCTACATCCTAAATGACTGCGAAGAAGTACCTGTAGCTACCGTAGGTCCAGAACATTTGGTACCCAAAACCGAAGACTAGTAAGAAGGCAATCAATCCACTGTCGCTGGATCAATACGAGTGGGTGTTTGCTCACCGGAAATCATCCCCATTACAACTCTATTGATAAGAAAAAAGCTATGAATTTATGTCGCAGCTAAGGGCGATTCTTCTTGGTAGCTAAAGTTTGGGTCTCCAAACTGCTTAAGCGTGCGATAGTGAGACGCAACCGCTTCGCCAAAGGTTTCATGACAGTTGTAAGGAATGCTAAATTCTTTTGCGGTCTGCTCTACAATTGGACTAATGGCTGGATAATGAATGCTGCACACCTTAGGGAAAAGATGATGCTCTATCTGAAAATTCAACCCACCAACATACCAGCAAAGGGCTTTATTGGACCGGGCAAAGTTATTAGTGGTAAGCATTTCATGAATAACCCAGTGATTTTCGATCATGTTATCTTCATTAGGGATGGGATGGGTAGTCGATTCTACCACATGAGCCAGCTGAAAAATAACGCCTAAAATTAATCCTGCTACCAAATGCATTGAGGTAAATCCAATGAGAAGTTGCCACCATGTAATATCTAAAAGTAGTAGCGGTAACACAATGATATAGGTATGGTAAAAGGCTTTGGTCACAAATAACTTAATCCACTCGGAAACGGGGTGTTTTTTATCCTCATAAGGTCCTAACGGATTCTTGATGAAATACCAATAGTCTTTGATAAATACCCAAAAGAAGGTGGCAAAACTATAGGCTAGAAATGCCAGTACATGTTGAAGGCGGTGAATGGGTTTATGCTCGGTGTGTGGGGATAGACGAATAAATTCAGCTACCTCTAAATCCTCATCATGACCGTGAATATTCGTATAAGTATGATGAATAATGTTGTGCGTAATTTTCCAGATGTACCCGTTTGCTCCCACTAAATCAAAAAATAAGCCTATAAAGTTATTTATATGCTGATTTGACGAATAAGCACCATGAAGTGCATCATGGGTTATAGAAAAACCTATACCCGCCATTCCAATACCCATGACAACAGCCAGCGCCCACATCCAATTCAGGCTTAATCCACCCAGCATGATGAGTGCATAGGCACCCCAGTATATACCAAGGATAACCGCTGTTTTAATTACCATAGCGGCATTGGCATGTTTGGAAATATTTTGCTCTTCAAAATAAGCATTGACACGTTTTTTAACCTCTTGGCTAAACTCGCGATTGATCTTGTTGTTGAAGGTGACCATAGATGGCATAGGCGAAGAATATATGAAATCAGTTCGGTGGTTGAGCACTCTTTTCAGCTGCTTTTAGAAAACGAGATGAATTTGAAAACGCAATGGCGACGGATGTTGAATTATCTGCATATTCATTTTTAAAGAATAAGTGAAAAAAAATACAAAAAATTCCCTTTTAAATATGTATTTCATACCCATTGTTGATTAGTTGCTGCTCTAAAGCCTTTCCAAAAGCAGTGTATGGGGTGTGAAAACCGGCCGGTGCCAACGACTTAGCTTCGAGTTGTTTAAGGAGTAAAATTGAGGATTGAACCAGAAAAAAAACAGTAGCCTTGTTGCTTGGATCACCCGAAAAGGTACACTGAAGTTGTTCTTTTTGGCCCGAACTACTTTCTGCAAAGACATTTAGTTGCATAAATCCCTGCTCAATGGACTCCTCAGAAGGGCCTTCTCCGGGGGATGGAACAAAGTTAGAGAGTAAGGAGCGGAACCAGGCAAAGGGTCCAAGGGTAGTTAGGGTGATTAGTAATAAGGTGGTCATGATAAACGATCCTGGGGCATACCACCGGCCTAAGCTGCTTTGCTCAGAATATCCAAAGCGCTTGAAGGCATAGCTCCCCAAAAATTGTTGGTGACTCATGGAGCGATATACTACTCGTGCGTTGACTCCACTCATAATGAACGGAGTGCTCCAACGCTGAATACGTCCAATGAAGCCAAAAAATTGTGCGCCCTTAGGTTGAACCAAGTTGGGTAGCTCTGGGTTAGTACTCTCATTTTCTGCTGTAATTTTACCCGCCACTTCTTTGTATATGCCTGTAGCGACCAATACATCGGGGCCAATATTTTGGTTATTACCACTAGAGGCTAGTTTATTGAGCATGGTGGCAATGGTGCCACCATTTAGCCCCCCTTTGGTGGTGTAATAGGATTGAATAATAAGTTGGTCTTCGGGACCAAATCGTTGTGCGAGTTTGTGGACGGCTACCTCAGCAGGAATACTATCAAAGCCGCAAAATGAAACCAATCGCGCACCTGAAGCTTGTGCCTTGTCTGAGTGGCGTTCGCTCATGCGAGCAATAAAATCAACTTCGCCGGTTATATCGGTGTAATGAGTACCGAGCTCGGCGCAGGCTGCAATGACCGATTCACCATACAATGTATAAGGCCCAACAGTACTCACGATTAAGTGAGTGAACCCGACCACTTCTCGGACGCGTTCGGTATCGGTGGTGTCCACGATGAAACAATCTTTGGTAGGTAGACCGAGTTGGTCAGCCAAGGTCTCTAGGCGTTCCCTATTTCGCGCAGCCAGCCCAATTTGGTATTTAGAAGAATACTGGTTCATTAACTCACGAGCCGCACGTCGACCGGTGAAGCCCGTTGCGCCTAGGACGATAATGTCATAGTCTCGTTGTTTTGCGATCAGGTCTGCCGCAATATCTGCGGTCACGTTTGCCGTCACGTCTGGCGCCTTTTTCATGGAGTTTCGCCCCAAGAATCATCATTATTAGGGCTAAATAGCCGGTCAATAATGGCCATTGTTTCCATAGAATCTTCAAGAGTAATAGGCAAAGGTTTCTGCTCCTCGATAGCATGCTGCATCTCTTGAGCCATTAGCGCATAGGCATTAGCTTGCTCAAAGGTTTTTTCTTCTACGCCATTCTGGGTGATAACTCGAATACTTCGGAGCTCTTCGTCCGAGGCAGAGTTAAAGGGAATATCGACTTCTATGCGGCCTTGGGTTCCGTGAATGCATACTTGCTGAAAAGGGAAGGTTTGGGTAGAACATACCAGTGTGGCGGTACCCCGTTCAAATTCCAATAAACCGGTGGTTAGCCGGTCGGTTCCAAAGTTGGAGTCATAGTCGATATGAGATTGAGCGCTTTTAGGGTTTCCATTAAAGATCATTTTAGCCACATCTATGCAGTAACATCCGATGTCTAATAGACTACCCCCACCCAGGTCGTCTTGATTGCGAATATTTTGTGGATCGTCATTAAAATAGGTGAAAATAGAATGTACGTGGGTAACCTCTCCAATGATTTGGTCACGAATAATCTCACAAATGTAGCACCATTGTGGGTGAAAACGGTACATGAAACCCTCCATAACCCGTGCCAGTGGGTACTGCTGCTGAGCCTGAACCAGCTGGTCTAGTTCTCCTGTAGTTAAGGCGATAGGTTTCTCGCAAAGTACATGTTTGCCGTGCTTGAGGGCCTTAATGCTCAGAGGTACATGGAGGTGATTTGGGGTTGGGTTGTACAAGATATCGATATCGGGTTGTTCCAGGAGTTCCTGATGACTTCCATACGCTTGGGGTATCCCGCATTCTTGGGCAAAAACCTCGGCCGCTTGAAGATTGCGTGAGGCCACCGCGACCACTTCTACGTTGGACATGGATTGAAGGGCAGGGATGAATCGTGTTCGCCCAATATTTGCCGCACTAAGAACCCCCCAACGCCATCGTTTTTCGCTCATTATTCCCCGTATATATCGTTAATAATTCCAGCCATTCGAACCCCTGCTTGTAGTAAACGAAGTTGAACCGTATCAAAATTTTTAAACATGTATTCATAGCTTAAGCGCCTATTTTCCGGCAGATCATACACCTGATCTAGCAATGACTGCGATTCCATAGCCCAATCGTACCAATGCGTAGATTGCCACTCTTCAATTACTGTTTCATCAAGGCCGTCATCGATAAAGTCAGCCAATTCGGTAAAGCTAAGTTGCTTAGAGTTGATCATCTCACTGTCCCAAATCCGGTGTAAATTAGACCGTTCACCAAACCATTCGAGCAGCACATCATTTCCACCACGATCCGTGCCGTTACCAACATGCAAGGGCTGGTGTAAATCCCCAATTAGATGCACTAATACCTTCAGGTTGATGGCTTCCTGTTCAGGGCTTAATCCACCTGCCTTGAGCTCACTAACTACTTTATCCAGTGCCCAAAGTACATCGCCACCCGCTGTTTTTTCGGCCGTTTCGTAGGTTTTACCAGGCGGAATGGTTACATAATGCCATGGGCCCATAAAATCAAAACTTCGACCCGAACGCACTTCGTCCATCCAGGTGCTTACCTCAGCCAAAGAATTCCCATCCAATACGCGCTGGACCGCTTGCCGGGCTTGAGGGCTTAAAAGATCTTGTGCAATCCAACCGGTGGCGCGATGACCTATTTGTCCCCACCAGAAATACGCTGCGGGATACATCGGTTCGTCGTGGCTTATTTCTACAGTCGTCCACTTATTTGTAGGCGTAAGTCCTGAATAGCCATTAAGACTTGGTGATGCAAAAAGGGCAATACTCAGTACAACAAAAATAGTGGGGATGAATGTACTTTGAGTGAATGTAATTGGTTGTTTGCTATTCATGTGAATTAGATTTGTATGACCAGAAAGTTAAAAAATATCGGCTCCTATTGCCGGAATGATTACCTGTATTTCTTCGTCTTCTTCCACAAAATACTTGAATTCAATCGGATCCGAAGCAATCGCTTCCCAGGTGCCATAATGAATGGGAATAGCCAGTTTCGGATCAATCAGTTGAACGGCATAGGCTGCTTCTTCCGGGCCCATCGTGTAATAATCACCAATCGGAGCTAGCACAATATCAGGCTCATACAATTCCCCATAGAGTTCTAGGTCCCCAAAAATATTGGTATCTCCCATATGATAGATGCAGATATCATCTTCAAAGGAAAATATAAGCCCGGTCGCCTCACCAGCATAAGCTCCTTTGTACGACGAAGAGTGATTGGCGTGGACCATGGTCACCGAGAAATCATCGAAATGTAAACTGCCCCCTTTGTTAAAATCTAAACTTTGGGATGCAGTAAGTCCTTCGAGTTGAAGTAAACCTATTAATTCAACCATGCCACCTACTTTGCAGCCTGTTTTTGCTGCTATATCTAGAGTGTCCCCAACGTGATCATCATGGCCATGGGTTAAAAAGATAAAATCAGCTTCGTCAACTTTTTTCCATGGGTCGGGTGTGCTTGGGTTCTGAGATAGAAAGGGATCAATATAGATAATGTATCCGTCAGGACTGATGATGCGAAAAGCAGAATGTCCAAGCCACTGTATTTGAGTTTTAGTTGTCATAAGTAATAGTATATCAAGTGAAAGTGTAACGAGTGATTACAAACGATCGAAATGCCTAAAAGGTCCTCGAATACTTAAGTAACAAAGCTCGTATATTAGAAACAACGTAAATAGCTAAACTTATTGTTAATTTTTGCGATGGGATTTTTAAACAAACTATTTGGTAAGGGCGCGGAAGAAACCGACTGGATGCAATTGGAATCCAAGGATGCTGTAGAAGAAGTATTTGCAGCTTCTGGTGCCCGAGTGCAACTCATTTTAAAGCATTCACAGAGCTGTGCAGTAAGTTTCTTTGCCAAACAAAACTTGGATAGCGTCCCCCTAGAAGAGTGGCCAGAAATGGATCGTAGTATGGTCGAAGTAGTCCGATTCCGACCTATTTCTCAATACTTAGCTCAAAAAACGGGCGTTCGACACGAATCCCCTCAGGTATTGGTCATCACCAACGGTGAGGTCATATTCCACACCTCCCACAGCGAGGTGAACAAGGTGAACATTCAACAGGCCTACGAAAAAGCCTTAGGTCTGCTCTGACACTGTAGCTAGTAACCGGCCGCGTACCCATCGCCCCGAGGGTCCACTCCTCCGGTGAGACGTCCTTGTAAGTCGACTACAATCGAATGTACCCTAGCCAAAGTGGTCTGTCCTAGTTCATGACCTTTGGCTCGTAATAACGCTTGGGTATCCGCGCTTAGGCTCATGGGATCAAAGAGTAGCCGGTCGGGGTACCACTGATGATGAATGCGCGGCGCGGCGTTAGCCTGTTGAGCTTTCATATCGAATAGCATTACATTAAGTACGTTTTGCAGGGTAGCGGTGATAATTCGGGGCCCACCTGCAGCACCTGCAACCATCCTAACCTGTCCACCTTTACTTACAATAATCGGTGTCATGCTACTGAGCATACGTTTTCCAGGCTCAATGGCATTGGCTTCACCCCCCAGTAACCCAAACATATTTGGTGTGCCAGGCTGGGCGGAAAAGTCATCCATCTCGTTATTGAGTAAAAAACCTGCTCCATCCACGGCCAGTTTACTACCAAAAGAGCCGTTCAGGGTAGTCGTGATTCCCACCGCATTACCCTGAGCATCAATAATCGAAAAATGGGTTGTCTCATGACTTTCTTTAAGCATAGAAACCTCACCATGACGTATTTTGTCAGAGGGTTTTGCCTGGTCTGGATCGAAACTAGCCATTCTCTCGACTGCATAATCGCTCTCACTCAGCGCTTGGCTCGGCACCGGGTAAAAATCTGGATCCCCCAAATAGTGAGCGCGATCAGCAAATGCCCTTCGCATCGCCTCGGCCAAAAGATGGTAATAGGCGGCTGAATGATGCTCCAAAGAATCCAATTCTTGAGTCTCCATCATCCGTAAAATCTGCCCAACCGCAATACTGCCCGAACTCGGTGGCGGCATTATGTGCAAACGATACCCTCGGAAATCCACCTCATACGGTTCCCTCCACACACTTTCATAGACCTTCAAATCCTCATGGCTAATCAAACCATCATACTTTTCCATGGTTTGCACAATCCGATCGGCCACCCAGCCCCCATAAAATCCCTCCCGACCCTTCTCCACAACAGCCTCCAAAGTCAGAGCCAAATCGGTTTGCTGAAAATGCTCTCCTTCTTCAAAAGCCCGGCATGCCTCGCCTGGATTAGTGGCCTTTTCGGTGTTTTCGGGGTTGCTGGTCGATGTGCTTGCGTCCTTATCTACGTTCGAGCCCTTGGCGGTGTTTGTTGAAACGCTGGGCTTTTCACACGGCGCCCAAAAGTATTTCCTCGATGCTTCAAAGGGTGTAAACGCCGATCCATTATAGTTCAATGAAGAAGCTTGGGAGTAGGAGAGGGCATAGCCTTCGCGCGCTAGCACAATGGCGGGGGCTACAAGATCTGCCCAGGGCAAACTTCCGAAGCGCGCATGTGCCTTCACCATACCATCCACCGTTCCAGGCACACCCACCGCAAGGGCGCCGGTTTTGCTAAGGTCGGAGAGGTAATTCCCGTCAGTGTCTAGGTACATGTCGCGGTAGGCGAGCCCGGGTGCGCGCTCGCGGAAGTCCAGGGAGGCGACCGTACCGTCGGCCATATGCGCTACCATGAAGCCCCCGCCGCCGAGGTTGCCTGCTCTTGGGAGTGTGACGGCGAGTGCGAATTGTACAGCGATGGCTGCGTCGACGGCGTTTCCGCCTTGTTGGAGGATGTGCCGACCGACCTCGGAGGCTACGCCCTCGGCCGAGACCACTAAACCGTTCTCGTAGGCTTTGTTCCATCCAACCTGTGCCCAAATAGAGGAGCTTGCAAGCAATGAAAGAGCAAAAATGAGTAGAATATGAGGCACTTTACTGAATGAAGCGGCCTTTGTATAAATCAATCCGAAGGGAGGGGTTGCAGACGCAGCTTGATAAGGGGAAACAGCGATATTGGGCATTGCGGTGTCGTTGGTGAATCGTATTGGACGCAAAGTAGTCAAACCCGATAACATTTTCACTAGCTAGCCTCGTGGATGAAACTGGATATGGGTATCGCGGAGCAGGCTGCGGTCGACGTGGGTGTAAATTTCTGTGGTCACAATGGAGCTGTGGCCAAGCATTTCTTGTACCGCGCGTAGATCCGCACCGCCTTCGAGTAGGTGGGTGGCAAAGGAATGGCGAAAAATGTGAGGGTAGACACTTTTGGTAATGCCGACATCTAGGGCTGCTTTTTGGACAATATTCCACACACTCATACGGCTTAGTGCCCCACCTCGTTGGTTCAAAAAGATCTTATTTTTTGCTTTATCGGCTTTTTTGGGGTTGAAAAACAGCGGCCTCACATGCTCTATATAGTGCTCCAAGGCATCTTGAGCCATTTCTCCTACTGGAACTAAGCGTTCTTTTCGGCCTTTACCTAAGACTCGGATAAAACCGATTTCGAAGAATAGGCGATCGGTTTCTAGGTCGGTGAGTTCGCTTACTCTCATGCCAGTACCGTAAAGCGTTTCTAGGATTGCTCGATTGCGTACGCCTGCAGGTGTTTTTATGTCGGGACTTTCTAAGAGTGCCGAAACCTCAAAGGGGTCAAGTACTTCAGGTAGTTTTTTGGCTTTTTTTGGTAGCTCAATGAGCTCGGCGGGGTTGGCGTGGCTAAAGTTTTCGACCACCGCAAACTCGTGAAAGCCTCTAATGCTCGAAATGTTGCGAGCTAAACTGCTGCTTGAGAGTAGGCTTTCATCGATTAGATAATGTAAAAAGGTCTCAATGTGGGTCATAGTAATCCCGGCTATGTTATGAATTTTGGCGTGCTGAACCAAAAACTGGAAATAGCGTTTTAGGTCGTGTTCATAGGACTGAACAGAGTGGGCGCTGAGGCCTTTTTCTAAGCGAATGAATTGTAGGTAATGATTTAGCTGAGCTTTGTAGACAGCTGGAATGGTGGATAGATCAGGGTCCTTGGCCTCTTTAGCCATCACTGTTTCGTTGGTTCGGAGTTTGCTGGTTCATCCGAAGATGGAGGTTCACCGTTCTTTTCTGGCTCGTTATTTGCCTCGGACTTGGAATCGACATCAGCCTCGGACCTGGAATCAGCGTCAGTATTCTGCTGCATTTTATCTTCTGGATACTCTACCCTGTGGTGATAAATACCCATGAGCACATTCATAAACGCTTCTTTGATGAGTTGTAGATCTCGGAAAGTAAGCGGGCAATGCCCAAGCTGACCTTCTTTGACGCGTTCATCTACCATTCGATTGACTAGGTTTTCTAAACGAGGATATGTGGGACTTTTCATAGCTCGGGAGGCGGCCTCAATCCCATCAGCCAGTAGAAGTATTCCTGTTTCTTTGGTGGCAGGTAAGGGTCCATCGTAGCGGAATTTTTCCTCGGCGGTGACTTCTTTCATACTGTCGTTGTCTTTGGCTTTTTCGAAGAAGTACCGGATGACCGAGGTCCCGTGGTGGGTGCTAATGAAGTCTATTAGTTTGTTGGGTAAGCCTGCTTCTTGGGCGATCTTTATGCCTTCACTTACGTGAGCTTTAATGACCATCGCACTCATTTGAGGTTTTAATTTGTCGTGTTCGTTGACCCCAGAGGATTGGTTTTCGACGTAGTATTCGGGTTTGAGTATTTTTCCAATGTCATGGTAGAGTGCCCCCACTCGGCTCAGTAGCGCTTTTGCACCAATGGCTGAGGCGGCGGATTCGGCTAGGTTGGCTACGTGCATGCTATGATGGAAGGTCCCGGGAGCCTTGTTCATTAGTTCTTTGAGCAAGGGTTGATTGGTGTCCCCAAGTTCGAGTAGGGTGAAATCGGTGACCACATCGAATAATTTTTCGATCAGTAGAATGAGCGGATAGGTGAATAGTATTAGTATGGAGCTAATTGTAATGTAGAACAGGTAATTGCTCATCACATCGAAGTTGTTCATTTTTGCGAGGCTGAAAGCTCCTAAGGTCAGTAAAAAGGTTCCCCAGACAATACTTGGTGTGCCGAAGAAAAACTGGGAGCGATCCCTGATATCTCGCACCGAAAATACCCCCATCGAGCAGGCTACAATGGAAGATATGGTGTACTCAAAGTCGTATCCGTGCACCAAGCCTATGAGGGATGCGAGGGTGAGGGAGGCGATAATGCCTACGCGAGAGTCAAAAATAATGGTCAGAATAATAGGAGCAATGGCAATGGGTATGATGAGTGCGTGTACCAAATCGAAATAAAGCAAAGCCCCGGCTGGTGCGGTGATTAAACTCATGACTAAGAAAACGAGTAGAAATTGGGCATTGTCGTCAAAGATTTTCCTACGGTAGAGATGGAGGTAGATGTAGAAGACAAAACTGATTACTACGACCAAGATTATTCCGCCAAGTAAGCGTAGATATCGTTCGAAAGTGGAGGCATTTAGAGTTCGGGCGGCGTCTAGGCTTTGTAAGGTGTTGGCAATTTCTTCGGTTACTATGTCCCCGCGTCGTACAATAACCTGGCCCTGTGCAATAGCGCCTTTGGTGGGAGATACATTAGCAATGGCTTCGTTTATTCGCTGCTGATGACGGGTAGGGCTGTTGAGATAGTTGGCCTTCATTACTTTGTTATAGATTTCAACGGCTAATCGAGTTTCTTCAGCATTCAAACGAGCATTTAATTGCATAAGACTGTATTCATTGGCTTCTCTTAGATCGCGCACACGGGCGATATTCATGGGTTGTTCGGTGCTTGCAGAAATATTGAGCAGAGTGAATACGTCGTAGCCCACCATAGACTTATTTACGTCCACAATACCTTGGTTTAATAAGCTATTGAGTAAGGCAACTAGGGTATTTTTTATCTTATTTCCAATAAAATCGGGATTGGCAAGGACTTGATTTACCGTGAGGTTTACCGCATCACCAGCTACCTGGTGATAGCTTTGCATGAGTAATTCCAAAGAAGGATCGGTGAGTCCTAGGGAAGCATTTTGTAACTCATTTGAAAAACGAACACTATCCTCTAAGGCAGTAGGATTTTTATTGGCAACAGACATTTGCCACAGGTGATAGGCTTGTAGTAGCGACTCTGTACCTATGTAAATTGAGTCGATTTCGGACTGTATACTTACTTGACCAGTGTTGTCTACCACAAAAATAGGGGGTATTTGCTCTTGTATTTCTATGCGTTCTTGCTCTATTTCTACCGGAGTTTTATTAATGGCAAAGGTGAACGGAGCCGTTAAATCATCGGCGCGCCAGGGTTGCCCTGTGTTGTAATTGGTGGTAGTACGGACCTCACTGCGTGGAAGGGATAGAATGGAAATGAGAATGAAGACCCCAAAAATAGTCCAACGGATGTAGGGATTTTTCTTGAGGCTGTAGGCCTCCTCCTCTTTTTTCAACTTTTCCCCTTTTAATGGTAGGGTTTTTTGTTTTTTTGCGCCTAAGCCAAATTTATTGAACATGTTCATGATGCGGTGTTAGATCATTTCCTAAGCAACTCTTACTGTACAACTTTTTAATGCAACTTTTTCTATGCATCGTAGAATCAGTACTGGAAGAAATCACACGGAATCTTTATTCCAGTACGCCATTTCTTCTAAGCTCAAATACCCTTCATAATACGCTTTTCCAACCACAACAGCATCAATGCCTGCATGGTCTAGTGCTTCTAGGTCATTCGCTCCACCCACTCCACCTGATGCGATCCATCGAAGGTCGGGAAAAGAGCTCTTTAATTGTACATATAAATCTAGGTTTGTGCCACTTAAGGTTCCATCTTTTGAAATATCGGTGCATAGCACTTCTTTGAGTCCTTGGTGTTGCATACGCACTACCATAGACTCTGGCGGCTCCGACGCTGTTTCAAGCCAACCACCAAAGGCCATCTGACCTTCTTTTAAGTCCAAACCGAGGATAGATTGTTTGGGATATTCCTGCATTAAACGCAACCAGTCACCCTCATTCTGTACAGCCATAGAACTGCATATGAGCTTGGATAGGCCGGCCTCCAAAAGACTTTTAGCATCTTCGAAGCGGCGTATGCCACCACCTGTCTGGACAGAGAGTCCTAATTGGTGAATCATTTCTTGGATATGTACTAGATTTACAAAATTGCCCTGTTTTGCCCCGTTTAAATCCACCACATGAATGTGAGTGAAGCCAGCGTCTGCAAAGGCCTTAGCCTGACTTAAAGGGTTATCATTGTACACAGTGGCTTGATTGTAATCTCCTTTATGAAGACGTACACAAGCTCCGTCTAATAGGTCAATTGCTGGGATTACTTGCATGAATGGCTCCGTACGATTTCGTGAAAATTGTGTAATAGTTGCGCACCTGTGGCCCCACTTTTTTCTGGATGAAACTGCACTCCCAGGTAATTATCGCGCTCCACAACCGCTGAGAATGTACGAATGTATTCACAAGTAGCGAGGGTCCATGGGGTAATGGGAGCAAAGTAAGAATGCACAAAGTAAAAGGTGCTACCTGTAGGAATACCATTAAATAGCGGATGTGCTTGGGGATAGTTAATCTGATTCCAGCCCATATGCGGCACTTTGTACTCTTTGTTTCCTTTAGGTTCGAAGTGTTCTAAACTCCCACTTAGGCAGCCTAAAGCCTGCGTCGGGGTTCCATTTGGAGTGGCTTCTGCGGATGCATCGAACAGTAGCTGCATGCCAACACAAATACCGAGGAGTGGTTTGGTTGTTTGTTGCAGGTAGCTGATAAGTTGTTGTTCTCGTAGCGAATCCATCGCGGAAGATGCATGCCCAACGCCAGGAAATATAATTCCATCTGCGGGCTCTAGTTCTTCTGGATGTTTAGCCAAATAATAGGGAATCTGTCCCCGATCCAGGGCATGTTGAACAGAAGCTAAGTTACCGGCTTTATAAGAAATGACTGCAATCATGGTTGCTGAGTGTTATAGGCTCCCTTTAGAACTGGGTACTTGGCCTGAGATTCTAGGGTTGTGTTCAATTGCTTGTTTTAGCGCACGCGCAAGCCCTTTGAAACAGGCTTCTAATTTATGATGATCGTTAGCGCCTAGTACATCGATATGCAAGGTAGCCTGCATATGGGTAGCTAGGCTATAAAAAAAGTGATGGATCATATCGGTTGGAATATCTCCCACATACACCCGGTCAAAGCTTGCATTGAATACTAGGTAAGGACGGCCAGATAAATCCAATGCGACCGTCGCTCGCGCCTCGTCCATGGGCAAAACAAACCCATAGCGGTCAATTCCTCGTTTCTCTCCGTAGGCCTGCGATAAGGCTTGCCCGAGTGCGATGCCCACATCTTCAATAGTGTGATGTTCATCGATGTGTAAATCACCTTGACATTGTATGTCAAGATCGATAAGTCCATGCCGGGCTATTTGTTCAAGCATGTGATCAAAAAATCGTAAACCGGTTTGAATATGGTGTACTCCAGTGCCGTCTAGATTGAGGGTGATGTCAATCTTAGTTTCGCTGGTGTACCGGCGTACCGTAGCTTTTCGAGGGGACTGGGTTGTGTTGGTGGCATGGGCCGATTTGGAGTTTTGAGCATAGTCTTCCTGACCCAATGCCGAGTCTTTTGGTTGCAGATTGAGCTCTTTTATCATATTTTTGTACACTGGCCCCTGGTAGCCAAGAACATTGATTAACGCCTCAAAAAAACTGTTATTTTCATCCCTAGAGCCAATACTTAGGCGAAGACTTTTTTCACAATGCAGTTCATTACCACGATAACGTACGATTACTTTTTGCTCAGCTAAGGCCTGCTGAATATGCAGTGCCTGGTCTATTTGAAAGAGTACAAAGTTAGCTTGCGAAGGAAAAATAGCCCCCAAAGAGATAGGTCCAGAATTCAATATCTGTTTGAGTAATTCTAGGCGCTCGGTCACATAAGCTCGCTCCAGGAGAATTTCCTGCACTTTTGCGCGCATGATTTCTGGTTGCTGCAATGCCGATAAAGCGACCTGTGCGCTGAGGCTGTTTATGTTGTAGGGCGCTTTTATTTTATCGAAATAGGCGATGATATCCTTCGATGCCATGGCAATACCTAATCGTATGCCGGCTAAACCAAAGGATTTAGATAGGGTCTGAAGCACGATTAGATTCGGGAATTCTTCCAATGATTTGGACATACTTTCGGCTTGGGCAAAGTCGATGTATGCCTCGTCAATGACAACCAGACATCCGGTATGCTCACAAAGATATCGCAGATCCGACTCGGTGGCCATAGTTCCCGTTGGATTGTTTGGTGAACAGAGAAAAAGCACGCATGTTTCTGCGCTAATGGCATCGATAATGGCCTTTGGATGAAGGCTAAAATCGGGGTTCAACGGTATTTGGTCGACCGCTATGTCATGTATGCACGCGCTTACTTTGTACATGCCATAGGTGGGGGAAGTGCACAATATCCGGTGTTTAGCAGGTTCACAAAATAGTCTGATGATAAGATCTATGGCTTCATCGCTCCCATTTCCTATGAATACCTGATCTGCATGAACCCCCCGAAGTTTTGCGATAGCTGTGCGCAACTCATGCTGATATGGGTCTGGATATCGATGGAGGGTATTGGTTGCAATAGAGTGACCGGCATCTGTACCGGGAATAGCTGGTCCTGACCCAAGCTCATTGGCATCGAGTAAAATACCTTGGTCATGTCCATACTGATCACGAGCGCTGGTATAGCTGGTGAGTTCTTGAATATTAGGGCGAACCCAGTCGGTGAGTGAAAAAGACTTATTCATGAGCAGAAGATAGATGTTTTAAACGAATACTAACCGCGTTTTTATGGGCTTGTAATCCTTCTCTTTCAGCTAAAATTTCGACGGTCGGCCCTACATTTTGCAGTCCAGTAGCGCTTAATTGTTGCACCGTCATAGATTTCTGAAAGGATGCGAGATGCACTCCAGAATACATGCGCGCGTAGCCATAGGTTGGTAGGGTATGGTTGGTTCCCGAAGCGTAATCTCCAACACTTTCTGGGGTGTAGACTCCTAGGAAAATAGATCCTGCATGCTGAATGGATGGGAGGGTTTTTTCTGGCTCCCGGACATTTATTATAAGGTGCTCTGGGGCATATTGATTCGAAAAGTCTAGTGCCGATGCTATATCCATGCAGCTTAAAGCAAAGGAATTTTGCAGCGCCTTAGCTGCCATCTGCTTTCTTGGGAGAACATTGAGTTGCTCTGCTAATTCACGTTGTAGTTCTTTAATGGCGAAGTCTGGTGTAAAAAGAAGCACCACTTGGGAATCGACTCCATGCTCGGCTTGTGAGAGCAGGTCAGCAGCTACAAAATCGGGACGAGCATGCCCATCAGCGATAATCAGCACTTCCGAGGGGCCGGCTGGCATATCAATACTCACTTGCGCTTCGGATTGTTGTACCATCATTTTTGACGCGGTCACATACTGATTTCCAGGGCCGAAGAGTTTGTCAACTTTTGGAACACTTTGGGTACCGTAAGCCATAGCTGCTATGGCCTGTGCACCGCCCGCCTTAAGCAAATGGGTGATGCCTGCTTTTTGAGCTATGTACACGATTTCGGGAGCCAATATACCATCGGGGCCTGGGGGCGAGGCTAATACTCGCGTGCGGCAGCCAGCAATCATGGCAGGGATAGCCAACATCATAGCCGTAGAAGGTAATATGGCTGTCCCTCCTGGCACATATAGGCCTACTGATTCAATCCCACGAGTATGTTTTTCGCAGAAAACGCCGGCCATAGTTTCTACCTGTAAAGGGGGTTGTACTTGGGCCCGATGGAATCGTTCAATATTCGCAAAAGCTACGTTAATTGCCTGTTTTACCGAAGCACTGAGAGTAGCCTTTTCAGTGGCCGGATTACTCACTAGCGGGTTGGCACTTTGGCCATCGAATTGGGTATTCCAATGCATAACTGCAGGATCGCCTTGTTCTGCTACCCGCTCTAGCACGGGCTTAACAATGTTAAAAATGGCTTCGAAATCCATTTTGGGTCGTTGTAAAAGGGTACTCAACTCCTCGTTAGAGAGTTTGGCAAGGGTAAGTTGTTTGAGCATTTCTGGCATTGAATTAAACGTTGCTTAGGCAATCATACTTTCGATTGGTAACATGACAATATCGGAGGCTCCAGCATCCTGAAGTTGCTCCATAACATCCCAGAATTGATCAAAAGGAATAACGCTGTGGATGGCAACCATCTCTGTTTCGGCTAAGGGCATAATGGTCGGACTCTTCATCGAAGGCAGTAACGCTTTAATGGTTTCTACTGAGACAAGAGGAGCGTTCATAAGTATGTAGCGACTTTTTTTAGCCGTTTGGTACCCATCGATTCGTTGTAAGAACTTTTGAATGAGTTGTTGTTTTCCTTCCGAAAGGGTTTCTTGGGTTTGAATAAGCTTGGTTTCGGATTCTAGTATAGTAAAACGTTCAACCAGTCCATTAGCTTCTAGGGTTCCACCTGTAGAAACCAAATCGGAGATAGCATCGGCTACATGTAACTGCGGGGTTATTTCTACGGCTCCTGAAATTTCTACCATTTCGATAGTAACTCCTAATTTTTCAAAGAAGTGCTTGGTTAAAAAAGGATAGGAGGTGGCTATTTTTTTTCCTTCAAAGTCCGAAGGGTTCACGAGTGCAGAGTTTTTAAGTGAGGCTACTGCGAGTCGACAATTTCCATAGTTCAAGCCGCGTAAGACGGTAACCTGATTTTTTTTTTCAAAGACCTCATTCGCTCCAACAAAGCCCAAATCACAAACCCCATCTTGAACATATTCCGGAATATCATCATCCCTAAGAAGAAGTAATTCAACATCGAAATTTCGAGTTTTAACCATAAGATTTCGCTTATAGTTATCGAATTCAATTCCAATTCCATGCAGTAAGTCGATAGTTTTGTCGGTTAATCGGCCACTTTTTTGGATGGCAATACGTAATGAAGTCGTGTGGTCAAGAGATCGGTTCATGAGAGTAATAAAAAATTGGTTGAAAATGAGCTATCAGGCGCAGGTGAGTGGTAGAAGGGGATTTGCGCGTGTAATCATTCGAAGGGATATCCATCGTGCGATTAGCAGGGATGAAGATGCACAAATCCCCTGGGATGAACATGTACAGAGGTGTGCATAGAAATCGTATGTAGTGGTGATATGTACATAAGTAAAGTATAAATATAGGCATTAAATAACTAAGGAGGAATGGGAATTTTATTCCCATGAAAAGCCGTTAATGCTACAGAATATTTACCGCTATAATGCTATATTACCACAATAAACGTAATTTTATACTATGCACACAATTGCTCAATTAACATACATTCCTTTAGCTACACACAATCCGACTGAATTGGTTCAGGATTTGTTGGAACATCTAGCACAGTACGAGGTAAAAATTGAGGTAGGTTATCTTTCATCAACGGTCATTGGAGAGCCAGAGGAAGTCTTTAAATTGATTAAAGAAACCTACGAAGTGATGTCTGTAGAGCAAGAAAGATTTAGGTTTCATATAGAGTTGCTTAGTCCAGAGAAGTAACGTTTTTTTTCATCAAGTTTGCCTCAAAAGTTGGGGACTTAGGTTAAAGTATACCTTATAATATATGTCAGATATCAGGAATTTTTGCATCATAGCTCATATCGATCACGGTAAGAGCACCCTAGCAGATCGGTTGCTGCAAATAACAGGTACAATTACCGAACGAGAAATGCAGGAGCAAATGCTCGATGACATGGACTTGGAACGTGAGCGTGGTATTACCATTAAAAGTCATGCTATCAAACTCAATTATGTACGTCCAAATGGAGAAAAGTATTTCTTTAATCTGATTGATACACCCGGTCACGTAGACTTTGCTTACGAGGTGTCGAGAGCGCTTAAAGCTTGCGAAGGAGCAATTTTGGTCGTAGATGCTACCCAGGGCATCGAAGCGCAAACCATATCGAATTTGTACCAAGCCATTGAGCAGGGGCTTGAAATCATACCGGTGCTCAATAAAATAGACTTACCCTCTTCTGATCCCGAGGGAGTGGGTCAGCAAGTGGTGGATTTAATTGGCTGTAAAATGGTGGACATCCTGCATGTTTCTGGGAAGACAGGCGAAGGAGTTCCGGAACTGTTAGAGGCCATTGTAGAACGAGTACCTACGCCCAAAGAAGAGGTTGATAAACCCTTACGTGCCTTAATTTTTGATTCCATTTTTAATACCTACCGGGGATCAGTTGCCTATGTCCGTGTAATCGAAGGCGTGTTGAGAAAAGGTGAACGATTCCGATTTATGGCCAATGACATGGAGTACAATGCCGAAGATGTAGGTTATTTGCGTATGAGTTATGAGCCCACTCAGGAGCTTCGGGCTGGGGATGTAGGCTATGTGATTGGAAGCGTTAAATCACTTCAAGATGTGCGGGTGGGGGATACCATCACTCACGTAAAGAATGGGGCAACGATACCTATTGCTGGTTATCAAGAAGCCAAACCGATGGTATTTAGTGGGATTTTTCCGACTCAATCGGAAGATTTCGAGGATTTACGGTCGGCTTTGGAAAAACTCCAACTTAATGATGCTTCTTTGACCTATGAGCCTGAAACTTCTAAAGCGTTGGGATTTGGTTTTAGGGCTGGTTTCCTTGGTTTGTTGCATATGGAGATTGTTCAAGAGCGTTTAGATCGAGAATTCGACATCGACATTATCACCACAGTGCCTAACGTTCAGTACGAGGTCGAGCTCGAAGATAAATCAAAGATTAGGGTGGATAACCCTAGTCAGATGCCCGAAGTAGGAGAAATCAGTACTATTTATGAGCCTTACATTAAGGCTAATATCATCACTCCAGCAGAATACATTGGTCCTATAATGAAACTTTGTCAGGAAAGACGAGGTATTTATGTGAACCAGATGTTCATGCAAAATAATCGGGTGGAAATCTCCTATGAACTACCAATGGCCGAAGTGGTATTTGATTTTTATGATCGCCTAAAATCTGGTACACGTGGTTACGCTTCGTTGGATTATGAATTCATCGAGTACCGGCCAGGCCAGTTAGTGCGTTTGGACATTTTGTTGAATGGAGATCAGGTAGATGCATTGTCGTCCATTTCGCACAGGGATAAGGCCTACTATCAAGGGCGAAAAGTTTGTGCCAAGTTAAAAGAACTTATTCCCAGACAACAATTCGAAGTGGCGGTACAGGCAGCCATCGGTTCTCGTATTATTGCTCGTGATTCAGTTCGAGCCCTTCGTAAAGATGTTACAGCGAAGTGTTATGGAGGGGATATTTCACGTAAACGAAAGTTACTCGAGAAACAGAAAGAGGGTAAGAAGCGGATGAAGCAGGTGGGTGCAGTGGAAATTCCACAGGAAGCTTTCCTAGCGGTTCTATCCATGGACGATGATGACCGGTAATCACAAATAAGAACTACAGCAATTAAAGCCACTATGCCTACTATTTTGAATACAGAAGAATTATCACACAGCAAAATTTTGCTCTTAAACACGTGGAAAACAGCTATAGCGGTTTTTTTCTTCATCATGCTGGTAAGTACCTCCAATATTAATGCCCAATTTGAGGAGCCTGTGATAAAAAAAGTGTCAATAAAAGATGCGGCAGTCTTTGAAGCAGAGTTTAAAGATATTAAATGGACAGGGCAGGGATTCAACTACAATCAGTTAGACCGTGTGCCAGCTATTGAATTACGTGCTCGATTGGAATCCGTATTTGGAGAACCTACAAAAACCATAGAGGATATTGTCGAGAGAGGGAAGCTAAGAGCGGGTAAAGCCATACAATTTGAGTATTGGTTTATTGTAGATGGCGAGATACCCATGATGATTTTAGATTTGGATGGTCCTTTTGCGGATGGGTTGGTATATGTTGGTGCAAGTCGCTACATCGATTTAATGCCAGCAGTTAAACGGAGTTTGACAAGGCAGTTATTGGAAACCGAGCCAAAGGCCTATATAGATTATTTTTATTCTCCAGAACGTGAGCAGTGGTACGAAGTTTGTTATCAGAATGGCATATACACTAAGAAAGAAGTGGATAAACCCTCTTATATACGATTGTATTAAAGCCACGAACCAAGTATAATAACCAAGTATATCGTTTGGCTTGAATGGCCAATTTGCAGTATACATGAAATACCGCAACATCCACTAACAGTTACATAGTATTGGAAACTTCCCATTCTTCTCAAGATCCTGACTCATCATCTGCTAAAAATGCGGGTAAAACCAACCAAGAACTCCCCACAAAATCAGTGCTTCGCGAGTGGCTAGATGCCTTTGTTTTTGCGTTCGTCGTGGCCGCAATTCTTCGGGCTTTTTTGTTTGGCTCGTATAAGATACCTACGGGATCTATGGAGAAAGATCTGTTGATTGGGGATTTTTTGATTGTTTCCAACGCAGCCTATGGTGCGCGTACACCAATGTCTCTTTGTGTGCCATTTACTCAATGGTGTTTACCAGGCGTCACCTTACCATTCACTCGTTTTCCTGGATACCGTTCGATTGCTCGGAACGACGTATTTGTATTTAATGTGCCTTGGGAAGTAAAGCCTATATCCCAAAAAACAAATTATATTAAACGAGCGGTTGGAATTCCTTGTGATACCCTTGAGTTCAAAGACAAAGTATTGTTTGTTAATGGAGAGGCTGAACCTACTCATAATGGGGTTCAGAAATTCCATACGCTGGTTTTGAAGGAAGGGGTTAGGCTGACCAATGCAAAAATGGAAGAAATTAATGCTGGAACTATAGGCGCTAGTAGTCGCTATTTTCAGCAGGTATCTAATGTTGAGTATCGAGTAAATTTAACCGATGATGCAGCCCAACAAGTTGCTTCTTGGGCTGAAACTGACACACTTTACCCTACAGTTATCCCTGCCAATCAAGTGGTTTCTGCCTATACCCAAAGCGCAGGTTATTTTTCTAGAGCATTCAACAATCCAGATCATTTTGGACCTATTGTAGTTCCTTTTGAAGGTCAAGAAGTCATATTGAATGCATCTAATTGGCCTGTTTATAAAGACCTGATTGAGCGCTATGAGCATAATGAGGTGCAAACTCAGGGCGGGGTTTTCATTATTAACGGGGAGCAAACGAATCGCTATGTTGTTCAACAAGATTATTATTTTGCGATGGGAGATAATCGTGATACTAGTGAAGATTCTAGGTTTTGGGGTTTTGTACCCAAAAATCATGTGATTGGCAGGGCAGGTATTGTCTGGATGTCATTGAACAATGGCCTGCCAAGGATGAACCGGTTTTTTCATATTATCGACTAGTTTCATTCCATCGAGAAGCTCTAGCTTAACCTAAGCAATACTCTTTCCCCGGGGAGTTCCTTCCCGTATGGCTAATTGTCCGCAACCGGCATCAATATCATCACCCCGGGATCGACGCACTGTCGCTTGGATTTTGTGCTTGGACAATCGGTTCATAAAATAATCTAGCCTGTCTTCGCGTGCTCGGTGAAGAGCCACTCCGGCTACATTATTGTACATAATGATGTTCACCTTGCTCGGAGCCCACCCTACAATACAGGCAAGTGCATCGGCGTCTTCTATTGAGTCATTGAATTCGTCGAATAATAGGTATTCGTAAGTGATAGTCCGTTCGGTCGCTTGGTAATAATATTGGACTGCTTGCTTTAGTTGAACTAGGTTCATAGAGCTATTGATGGGCATGATTTTATCGCGCTTATCATCAATGGCGGCATGAAGTGAGATGGCAAGATTGAACGGCTGCTCTTCGTCAGCTAATTTTTTTATTTGTTTGGTGAGTCCTACGGTAGATACAGTGATCCGTTTTGGAGATAACTCAATACTGAGAGGATCGGAAATGATGGAGGCTGACTGGGTGATGGCTGTATAGTTATGAAGAGGCTCACCCATGCCCATATAGACGATGTTGGTAATTTTTTTTCCGTATTTCTCCATGGCAACCTCATTTATATATTGTACTTGGTCGACTATTTCACCGTGACTGAGATTACGGAAAAAGCCCATTTTACCGGTAGCACAAAATCGACAGGCAAATACGCAGCCTACCTGAGAACTTACACAAACGGTTAGCCGGTTGGCAGCTCCATCGGGATAAAAGTCTGGTATGAGTACGGCTTCTATCTTATCGTTTTCCTGTCGGTCGTTTAACTGGAACAAAAACTTAATAGTGCCGTCCTTGGACTGCTGCTCTAGCGAAGGGGTAATGCGATTGATGAAGGCATTCTCTTGCAGATATTCGCGCATTTTTTTAGGGAGATTAGTCATGTCTTCGAACTCATGAACTCCTTTTTGGTATAACCATTGAAAGAGTTGATCGGCCCGGAAACGAGGCCATCCATGTTCGGCGCAATAGGCTAGGAGTTCTCCCTTGGTTAGTGATTTGACATCCAATTTATCGGTTACATCGTTGGATTTAGTAGGTGTGATCGAAGGTGCATCCTCTGATTGTGCAGAGGCTTTGTCACTGGATAATTCGCGCATTCAGATGTGGGTATAAATTGGGCTTTTTAAAAGCGGGTGTTTACCACACTATCATAAATAGATCCAAAGCTAATTTCAAATCCTGCTCTTACGCGATACGAATAAGAAGTTGCCTGCTGACGGGTATTAGCAATAGCTTCTTTATCGGTAACGCCTCCTGCGGAAAGTGATAGTTGGTTATTTATAATTGAGTATTCATTATTGACAAATACTGATAAACCTCTAATTATTCTCATACTTAATTCAAGCTCAATATTGAGCCTATTTTTACTTAAATCATGCAGATAAGTAGTCCCTTCCATAGATGTCTGTAAACTACCCCATGGCTTAGTGTAGTCCATATTAAAATTTAACTCCTGCTCAAACAATGTTTCTTCTGTTTTACCAAATAAAGTCTTTTCAGTGTAAAAAACTTTTTGTGGATTAATACCATATCTAAGAGTTACTTCTCTTCGTGCAAATTCTCTGTAAGGATAAAATGAAAATTCAACTGTAGGAGCAATACCATATGCTAGATTAATATTTTCTCTGGTAGATGAACGCCCCCCAAAATAAGTTCCTATTGACCAATGCTCACTCAAAGAGTAAACTAATTGGCCATAAACATATTGTCTCTCTGTTATAAATTCATCATTGATATTGTTATCTAGAGAGTCTTTGGTTGTAAATGTTCTTCGGCTATAGTTGTTGTTAAACCAAAGCCTAAACTTCCATGTTTCAGTTGTATGTCTAATATTTACTCGATTTTCGATAACTAGAGTTTTTTGATTTTCTTCGCCATCTATTGAACCATTACTACCAATTTCAAATATCCAATTATTCCATTTATCCTCATTATTAGAAGATAATTCTCGGAGATCGCCAGTATATTTTAAATCAAAATTATTAAGAGCATCTTTTTTACTTAGATAAGTTACTAGGCCTAATTTGATGTGCTTTACAAGTCCATTACGTTCTTCATCATCTGTATCAGAATCAAATGAGGTGTAAGTTATGTCTTGGTTTATATTTACATAACTTTTATTGCCTAGATAAGAGATTTGATATTGACTACCCCCAGAAGCTGTGCGACGCTGAGTTATTATTAAATGGACCTCGGCATCTGCCATGTCACGAACAAAGTTCACAAAAATAATTTCACTCTTGATAAAGCCCTCTCTACAGCCACGACAGTCTAAGAAAATATTGAGAAGCTCTTCTGGATTGGGTGCTTGTTCAACGGAAGGGGTGGATTTATTTGCTCCTGGACTTAGTACTTGAGCAGATATAATGGGGGATATCGTAAGATTGGTAGCTAATATAACCAACAAAAATACATTGCTTTTTTGACATAAAAGTAACCAAGAAAAGCGGTGTAAAATTCGATTCATTAAGTTTGGGTAATGATAAATAAATAATCCCATATATTGGCTGAGTTTTTAAGCCATACATTGCGACCGTGCTATGAAATTTTATTGACTGATTACAATAACCCTTGAATTGAAAGATTTTTGAATATCATAAATAGTCTAATTTAAAATCAGAATAGTTGTGAGACAGTACATTAAAAATACAGTTAATTCAAATACTCGATTGCAAAAAAATATTAATAACTATCAAATAAATGAATAGAAATGTGGCCACATTTCGTTCCAAATAGAACCCAAAATACTTATTAATAGTGTTAATCAGCGATGAGTATTTGGAACCCAGTCATACCCATAATGGCTAAACTTATCCACCAAGCGACCGTAGCTCCATCGGAGTGTTCTAGTGACTCTGGAATAAGTTCTGAAAAGACCATCCATATCATAGCGCCGGCGGCTAACCCAAGACCAAAGGGTAGATAAGCTTGGAACTGTTCCACAAACAAAAAGGCAGGAAGGGCCATAAGTGGTTGAGGGAGGCTGGAAAAAATACTCCACCAAACGGCTTTAATTTGTGATGTTCCTTTGGGTATCATGACTAAACTAATCGCTAAACCTTCTGGGATGTTGTGTACAGCAATGGCTATAGCAATGAAGATCCCAAATTCAATTGTGTTGGCGAAGGAAACGCCAACACTAATACCCTCGGCAAATGAATGAATAGTCATAATCCCCAAAAAGAGAAGTATTTTCTTGGTGCTAGCCCCGATCAGGTCTCCGATTTCTACATGTGAGCTGTTCTTTATCCATTTATTTGAGAGTACCACAAAGAGTAAACCAGCCCACATGCCAGCGATGGTCATCCATTCAGCGATTTTATATCCTTCAAAAATAAGGTTGAAACTAGCCGAAAGCATAAGTCCACCTGCGAGGGCGTTTGATTTGGCCAAAAAACTGTTGGAGATATTCTTTATGAAAAAAAACGGTAGGGCACCGAGTCCGGTTGCTAAGGCGGTAATCATTGCATAGTTGATGACTTTCACAAGAGGTTCCTGAAAAAAAGAGGTGGCAGTAAATAGTTCCGTATTCTCCACGTAGGCAGATATTAGATTATTTATGAGCCTAAAATGTAGAGCTTCTTTGATTTAGAACGGAATTAAATTGAACCTATACTCATAGATTTATTCGATAATTGCGATAGTTTTTATACCAAATGTGCGCAGTTATAGCTATACTTTCGCCATGTTAGATCGAAGATTTGCCAAAACGCGCCAACGACTGGTAGAACAGCTGGTTGAAAAGGGAATTCAAGATCCTATGGTTCTTAACGCTATAGGATCATTACCCCGTCATATTCTAATCGATACCGCTCTTCATCATCGAGCATATGAGGATTCTCCTTTACCAATTGGTCTCGGTCAAACTATTTCTCAACCCTTCACAGTTGCCAAGCAAACCGAACTCTTAGGCTTAAAACCGGGAGATAAAATTTTAGAAATTGGAACGGGTTCTGGTTATCAGTGTATGGTATTATGCGAGCTTAAAGCACAGGTGTATAGTGTGGAACGACATAATGAATTGTATCATCGTGCTAAAGAGGTCTTACGTGATTTGGGGTACCGGCCCCAACTCAAATGTGGCGATGGGACCCTGGGTTGGTCCACTTATGCACCTTATCATGGTATCGTTGTTACTGCCGGTGCTCCAGTAGTGCCGGATGATCTTATCCGGCAACTACATATCGGAGGCCGATTGATCATTCCCGTAGGAAGTAATACTGAACAAAAAATGTTGCGTATTACTCGATATTCAGAGGAGGAATATGCCCAGGAAGAGTTTGAAGGGTTTAGCTTTGTTCCACTAATTGGTCAAAAAGGTTGGAAAGAATAATCGCTGATAAAACTATGGCCGACAAAGCAAGAAAACACCCATCTCCAGACTCCTCAGAAAAAGACCAAAGTTCATTTAAAGAATTCCCTATGCTCTGGTTAAAGGGATTTTTTATGGGCTCGGCTGATGTGGTTCCGGGTGTGAGTGGGGGAACCATGGCGCTCATTTTAGGAATCTATGAGCGGCTTTTGTCCGCTATAAAAAGTGTAAATGGCGCTGTTTTAAGAGATCTTTTTTCACTACGTTTTGCAAAAGCTGTGGGCCAAATTCATTTGTTATTTTTGGTCATGTTGTTTTCTGGGATTGCCACAGCTCTTGCCTTTTTTACCAAAATTGTACCGCTTCAAGTGTATATTTTTACCCATCCTGAAATCGTGTTTGGGCTCTTTTTTGGTCTTATACTCGGCTCCATTTACATACTATTGAAAGCCATAGAACAGCGTCACCTAAGTATGATGGTATTTATTGTGGTGGGAATAGCTATTGGGCTCTGGGTAGTCCAATTAGTACCAACTCAAACGCCCGAACATCCTCTGTTTGTTTTTTTTTGTGGTGTGGTAGCCATAACGGCGATGATCTTGCCTGGTATATCGGGCTCTTATCTGCTATTGATTATGCGTAAATATGATTTTGTATTGAGTAACATTGGCAAACTAGGTGGGCCAGAGACGATGGAAGGATTTTGGGCTCTCTTACCTTTTATTATTGGGGCGGTAGTTGGTTTAGCCCTTTTTTCTAGGGTGTTATCTTGGCTTTTGGCACGCTTTCATCGGGCTACTTTATCGGTATTGATTGGATTTTTATTAGGTTCGTTACTGGTTATATGGCCATTTCAGGATAGAGAGTATATTGAGCAGGTTCGCGACGTTGAAGTGGTGCTGGCGGATGAGGCGACCGTCCAAGATTTACCAGGTATTGGCGATGATGCCCCTGCTTTACCGGAATATAAGAGGGTGGTACCTGCATCAATAGAATCCTCTCTGGTTGACGGGGTGCAATCTACGCAGGGAACTGTTCTGGTCGAAACGGTGAAACGTAAACTTATTTCGTCTACACCTTATTGGCCTGATGCTACCAATGAACCCAACCGTTGGATAGGCTTTACAAGTATATTGATGGGCTTATTGTTGGTGGCGGGTTTGGAACGGCTTCGATGATGCAGGTTACTTTTAAAATAGGGTATGGTTAAAGGGTCTAGGCCAATGTTGAATAAATTATAAAAGGAATGTCATGAAATTTTTAAGAATATTTATGGCTATTTATTTTTCTGGGCATTCTATGCAGTGCCTATGTTTTAGCTTTGCCAGTCGGGGGGTGGTCTTCAGGGATGAGCTCGTATCCAAGAAAGATTCGGAAATGAAAGTTTATCTTGAAACAGTGGTATTAAAGGGTGTTTCGGTACATGACGAAATCGGGGATTGTGTAGACGAACACGGCGATTTACTGGTCATGAGTACTCATGGGCGCACGGGTTTGGCGCGCATTCTTATTGGCTCAACCACAGAGCAGGTGGCACGACACAGTAAAAAACCTATGCTTACCATCCGGAGCCATAGCTAAGTTCTTAGTTAAGTTATGCGTACCTTAAGGCATGAGTACGGATCGATTTAGAACCAAAAAACGCCTAGGCCAGCACTTTATCACCGATAAGAATGTGCTCAGCAATATAGTTTCCGTTTTTCCAGCTACTTTGAATGATTGGGTGCTTGAAATTGGTCCTGGGACAGGGGCTCTAACTCAGTATCTTTGGCCACGCTACCCGCGGTTGGAGTTGGTTGAGGTGGATGCTGAAGCAGTGGCTGTGCTTAATGAGCGGTTTGAAGGGGTGCTTATTCATCAGCAGGATATACTCAAGGTCAATTTACAGGAGCTCATTCCTCAGCAGCTAGATGCAGGTCAGGAAGCGGCAAAGCCTAAAAATTTTGTCATTGGAAATCTACCATATTATATCACCAGCCCTATTTTATTTGGTCTTTTGGAGCATAGAAGTAGATTAGCTGGCGCTTTATTGATGATGCAAAAGGAAGTCGCTCAGCGCTTGGTGGCATTACCAAGGACCAAGGATTATGGAATTTTAAGTGTGCAAACTCAACTCATGAGTAGTCCGGAATATCTTTTTGACGTGAAGCCAGGATCTTTTAGCCCACCACCAAAAGTAACCAGTGCCATGGTGTACGTACATTTTGACAAGCCTGCATTAGCTTGTTCCGACAAAATGCTCAAAACCGTTGTAAGAAAGGCTTTTAACCAGCGTAGGAAAAAGCTCAGTAATGCTCTAAAATCTATGATTCAAGGGGTTGATTGTTCACATTATGACTTAGATGTTCGAGCGGAGGAATGGACACCTGACATTTATGCAGAGTTTGCGGCCTATTTAGAAGCGCAAGTTTCTGAATAGCGCTTTGGTACGGGTTTTGCATGAAGTAAAAATAAACAAACGCAGGCAAAAGGTTGCTACCAATTTTAGGAAGAACCTATTCAGCTTGCAAAACTAAGTAAAACCAATAATTAAACTAATATCAAGGAGTCATATCTTATGGCTAGCATAAAACCTTTAGGAGATCGTGTACTGATCCAGGCGGATGTAGCTGAAGAAGTAACCAGCTCTGGTCTTTACATTCCAGATACCGCTAAAGAGAAACCTCAACAAGGAACCGTGATAGCTGTCGGTCCAGGTAAAGTAGAAAACGGCACCAAAGTCGAAATGACGGTAAATAAAGGTGATAAAGTACTTTACGGTAAGTATGCCGGTACCGAAGTCACTATTGACGGTGATGAGTACCTCATCATGCGTGAATCGGATATCGTTGGTATCCTCTCGTAATTCCTATATAATAATTTTTAATCATCTAATCTAAAGAAAGAAATGTCAAAGTTAGTTCATTATGATATCGAAGCCCGCGATGCTCTAAAGCGTGGTGTTGACAAACTTGCCGATGCGGTTAAAGTAACCCTTGGCCCTAGAGGACGTAACGTAGTTATCGAAAAATCTTTTGGCGCACCTACTGTGACCAAAGATGGGGTAACTGTTGCAAAAGAAGTAGAATTGAGCGACAAAGTTGAAAACATGGGTGCTCAAATGGTGAAAGAAGTTGCTTCTAGAACCAGCGATAACGCAGGTGACGGTACAACTACTGCTACTGTCTTAGCTCAAGCGATTGTAACTGCAGGTTTAAAAAATGTTACTGCAGGTGCCAATCCAATGGACCTAAAGCGTGGAATAGATCAAGCAGTTGAAGCCATAGTTACAAGCTTGAAAGAGCTTTCTCGCGACATTGACGATCGCAACGAGATTGCCCAGGTTGGAACTATTTCAGCTAACAATGATGAGTTCATTGGTAACCTTATTGCCGACGCAATGGAAAAAGTGGGTAAGGATGGAGTGATCACCGTAGAAGAAGCGAAAGGAACAGAAACTTATCTAGAAACTGTAGAAGGTATGCAGTTCGACCGTGGATATCTTTCTCCTTATTTCGTGACAGATTCCGACAAAATGACGACTGAATTAGAAGATCCTTACATCTTAATTTTCGACAAGAAAATTTCGAACATGAAGGACTTACTTCCTATTCTAGAAAAAGTTGTTCAGTCTGGCAAACCGCTATTAATTATTGCGGAAGATGTAGAAGGCGAAGCACTTGCAACACTGGTAGTGAACAAATTACGAGGTAGCTTAAAAATTGCTGCGGTAAAAGCTCCTGGTTTTGGTGACCGTCGAAAAGCTATGCTTGAAGACATCGCTATTTTAACCGGTGGTACGGTAATTTCTGAAGAGCGTGGATACAAACTAGAGAATGCTACTCTAGACTACCTAGGTCAGGCTGCTCGCATTAGTATCGACAAAGATAACACGACTATTGTAGATGGCGCTGGTCAAGAGGGTGACATCCAAGCTCGTGTGAATCAAATTCGTTCTCAGATTGAAACTACTACTTCTGACTACGATCGCGAAAAATTACAAGAGCGATTAGCGAAGTTAAGCGGTGGTGTTGCAGTACTTTACATTGGTGCGGCTTCAGAAGTTGAAATGAAAGAGAAAAAAGCTCGGGTCGAAGATGCCCTACACGCAACGCGTGCCGCTGTGGAAGAAGGAATTGTTCCTGGTGGTGGAGTGGCATTGCTTCGTACCGCAGGTGTTCTAGACAGCCTAAATGCTGTAAATGAAGACCAAGCTGTTGGATTCCAAATTGTACGTCGTGCCATTGAAGCACCTTTACGTAGTATTTCCAACAACGCTGGTGTTGAAGGAGCTATTGTAGTACAAAAAGTGCTAGACGGCGAAGAGGCTTTTGGATACAATGCTCGCACCGGTGAGTACGAAGATCTCATTAAAGCTGGGGTTATTGACCCTACTAAAGTGACTCGTACGGCGCTTCAAAATGCAGCTTCAGTAGCGGGTCTATTATTGACTACCGAAGCAGTTATTAGTGAAAAACCCAAAGATGAGTCCTCTTCAGCTCCTGCTATGCCAGATATGGGTGGTATGGGTGGTATGGGCGGCATGGGCGGCATGATGTAGATCTAGCTGTTATAGTCTTTTCAATAATAACTAGACTTGTACAATTTTTCATACCGTTTAGTAAAAGCCTCTCCATTGTGGAGGGGCTTTTTTTATGCAAATAAAATCATCGCAGTAATGAATCTAATTATTGGGGTTCATACTATGAACATCTTTGATGAGTAAAGAGATATTTATTGCTAGGTAACGAGTGTAGGAAAACTCGTATATTTATCTTGAGTCAACCGTTTAATTAGATTACTTATGACCATTTTGCTTTTTGTTTTAGGACTGGCCGGTCTCATTTTTGGTGCGGAATTATTTTTAAAGGCAGTCGATCAATTTGGCCTGAAATGGGGCGTTTCACCCATGATAATGGGACTAACTGTAGTAGCATTTGCTACCGGTGCCCCAGAACTTGCCATTAGTCTAAAAGCAGCAATGAATGACTCTGCCGATTTAGTCTTGGGTAATATAATCGGCTCTAACATTGCTAATATATTGCTCATTTTAGGCATTACTGGACTCATTACTCCATTGCATATTAAACAGCGTATTGTGCGCATTGACGTACCAATTGTTATTGCAATGAGCATTGGACTGTATGTATTGGCACTGGATGGAGTCCTTAGTCCAATGGACGGCGGTGTTTTATTGATGGGTTTACTGGCCTATTCCATATTTACCTTTTTACAGATACGTAAGAATATGGTGGATATTAGTGAATTGTATGTACACGAAAAGGAGGTTGAATTGGCTTCTGGAGTCTGGTTTTATACAAAAAATGTGGGAATATTATTGGCGGGCCTGGTACTTATTGTGCAAGGAGCTAATTGGATGGTAGGAAGCGCGGTGACCATCGCTCAACTATTAGGAATGTCGGAATTAGTGGTAGGCTTGACCATCGTTTCAATAGGGACCTCACTACCCGAAGTTGCGACATCCATATCCGCAGCGCGAAAGGGGAATGCAGATATTGCGGTAGCTAACGTGTTAGGGAGTAACATATATAATGTATTGCTTACGCTTGGTCTCACAATCCTATTGGCCCCAGGGGTGCTGGAAGTTTCAAGAAAGGCATTGATATTAGACATGCCGTTTATGATTGCCGTTGCCGTAGGATGTATACCTATTTTTCTTGCAGGATTTGATCTAAACCGCAAAGATGCCTTCCTTTTTCTTTTTTATTACGCAGCTTATCTAATCTATTTGGTATTAGAAGCAATTGGTTCGGAGTATTTGGGCTGGATTGAAAAAGGTTTTTTGTTTGTTGTGTTGCCTTTGACTCTTTATTATATCTTTTCCAAACTCATTCGTGAGGGTTTAACTGGCCTTCGTAGTGCGAGCCGTAGTTAACTCCTCTGTGGTCTAGTCGTTCAAAATGATGTTGCAAGCGAGCCCAAAAGCTGTACCAATCTTTTTGGGAGGGATCCGACCAGAGTACTTCCGATAAGGCAGTAGCTCTAGGATAGGCCATATATTCGACTTTTTCAGGGGTGCGAATATATTCTGTCCATACATTGCCTTGTGCTCCGAGTACGTGTTTGGCCTCTTCTTGGCTTAGTGCTTTGGGTACTGGTTCGTAGCCGTAGACATCCTCAACAGAGGTAAAACAACAAATCGCCAAGGGCTCATTCGACATAGTTCCCTGGTAGTGATCAAAATAATTCGTGTTACCCGGGGTCATGATAACGTCATGGCCCATTTTTGCTGCTTCAATACCACCTCGTTCACCTCGCCAAGACATAACGGTAGCACGAGGAGCTAGGCCACCCTCTAAAATTTCGTCCCAACCTATTATTTGTCGTCCCTTACTGTTTAAGTAACGTTCAATGCGGGTAATAAAGTAGCTTTGGAGTTCATGCTCGTCTTTCAATCCTTCGCGACGAATCACTTCTTGGGCTAATGGACTTTCTTCCCATTGCTTCTTTGGAGCCTCATCCCCACCAACATGGATAAATTCTCCTGGGAAAAGGGCTATAACTTCATCTAAAACATCCTCCAAAAAGCCAAAAGTTTCTTCTGAGGGACAGAAAATATCTTCAAACCCCCCCCAAGTTGTCTGGACTTTGTATTCTTTATCGAGGCAGCCATATTCTGGGTAGGCAGCAAGCACCGCAGAGGTATGGCCAGGCATTTCTATTTCAGGGACAACGGTAATGTAGTTATCAGCCGCATAGGTAACTACTTCTTTAATTTCCTCTTGGGTGTAAAAACCCCCGTATGGACGATTATCATAGGTATTCGAGCCATATCGTCGAATCAACGTCTCCTCACGGAAAGCAGCAATTTCGGTCAATTTAGGATACGCTTTGATCTCTATACGCCAGCCTTGATCCTCGGTCAAGTGCCAATGAAACCGATTCATTTTATGCATAGCTAATAAATCGATGTAGTGTTTTACGAAAGAAACGGGCATAAAATGACGCCCTACATCTAAATGTAAGCCTCTGTATTGAAAGCGAGGATGATCAGCAATATGTACACCCGGTACCGTCCATACCATATTGTTGCTTACCCTTGATGGATCTTCTTTTTCTACTTCGGTCGGTAGTAATTGCCGTAAAGTCATAATGGCATTAAATAGCCCATGTTCCGTTGTGGCTTCTAGTTTAAGTTGTTCAGGGGACACGTGAATTCGGTACCCTTCTACGTGTTGAAGATGTTTCTGATCGGGATCGTTAAGCAGATTTTCAGGGCTGTGTAGTAGCACTAGAATTGCCGATTCAAAAGATGTAGCTTTGGTTATGGAAGGGGTAGAGCCTTCATAGAAGATAAAATTGCCTTTCAGCCATGTTGTTGTATACATGAGCTCATTGAGTGCTTTGTGAATAGGAGTTCCTTCTAGTTGGTTTGGTAGTAAAATCGGGGTACCCTGTTCAATGATAAACGAATTACCGGAAGGCACCATAGTTTTAGGAACAGGAATGAGGGCTGGTAACACGGGATCTGGATCTTGAGCCAGTATGCTATTGGAGGTGCAAAGCAGCAAGCATAGTATAAAAATGGGGAATCGTAACAAGTGAAATTGTTGGTTAGTGATCGCTTTATTCATGTATTTGGGCCATGTTTCTTAGGATTTCTTTTGACGCTGTTCCTTCTCGTTAATAATGTAGTTTAAATACAAAAATTCTAGTGCAGCAGATTCGTAGCCTTTCCAAGACTTAGTGAGTTCCAAAAACCTGTTTTCTGTGGTAGTATCAGGATCTTCTCCATAGCTCCAAATAATCCACCTTCGTAGTCCTTTTTCTTGGTCTTTTTTTCTATTACTGGGAAATACAGCATCCGGTCGTCCTCGCATCATAATTAAATCTTGAGCCGCTGTGGGGCCAATACCTTTAATTTTGACTAAGGTGTTATAGGCCGTTACAGGATCACAGGTAGTTAACCAATTCATATCGGTTGTACCTGCCACAATATCCTGGGCCAAACCGGTGAGGTACTGTCCCTTTCGTAAGGTAGGTCCTAAAGCCCGAATGTTCTGTGGGTCCGCTTTCATGAGCTCATGAGGCCGTGGCCAGGCCGCTAAGGTACCTCCATCATGATCCAATAGTGTTCCATATTGTTCACGAATCCTATACATCATTTTCTTTGCAGTGGGCTTGTGATTCATCTGCATTTCGACAATTCTATTCTGAATATCCTCGAATAAGGTAGCTCGAGTCATTCTTTTAAGCCCGTAATATTCACTTAGTTTTGGCCCTAAAACTGGATCATTACCTGCTGTATCATACAATTTTCGGAGATCCATTTCCAAGCCGAGTATCTTGGAGAGATGTTTATTAGCGGTATCTATTTCTTCAGTAGTAAGTGATTCTTTACTGCTAACGAAGAATTCCGGTAACTCTAGATCTCCATTAAACCTAATCGTGAGTATGGCATCTCGATCTCCAATAGGTATTGGTCTGGTAAAACCAGTTTCGAACATATGCTCTGGTTCATGTTCAAAATCGAAATATGAACTCACATCTAAGCATAAATACCAGTCATGTGGGGGGGTAGAAGTTAGGCTCCATTCACTCATGTCACAAGATCATAAAATTGAGCCTTTGAACAAAATATTAATATTGGAAGTAATATACATGAAATGAAAAGAATAAGTTTAAATTATAATATATAAAAATATAATTTTAAATATTTATATAATACAATTTATATATGATAAATCAGTCTTTTTATTACACGAAATTTAGTAGTGCTCATTTTGGATAAAGAAACGATCGGCTACTTTTTTGAGGACTGCGCTCTTTAGATTGGTGTTCCTTAAACAGCAATTCTACATGTTCTAAGCTATCTACATCCTTGGGCGATAAATCCCATCGAATTGCTTTAAACCGTGGAAATCTAAGCGTATATTTTGCTTTCGTTCTCGAATTGGGTTGAATGGCTTCAAACTCGAGTTCGACAACGATTTCAGGTCGTAATTGTGCCGTTGGACCAAAACGGTCTATAATGCATCCCTTTATGGCTTTGTTAAGGTCCTTCCATTCTTGATCAGTATACCCACCATAGGCTTTACCAATAGGTATGAATTCTTCCTCGTAACGCGGATCTTCTTTAACGGAAACACCTAAGGTGAAATCTGAATAACTACCCCCACGTTTTCCACTACCTGCTTGAGCGTATAAGATTACGGTATCGATGCTGCCGGAGGGTCGTTTTACTTTTAGCCAATGATTTTTACGTTCACCGAAAGAATAAGGGGCATTTTTTTCTTTGAGCATAAGTCCTTCGTTGCCGTGAGCTAGGGCTTGTTCAAATAACTGATCAACCTGATCTTTTGAGTCAATAGAGTGCTGTTTACTTATGGGGAATTGAAATATTTTCGCAAGTTTCTGAAGGTTTATTCTGCGCTGTGTTAATGATTGAGATACGGTTTCCTTTTGGTCCAGATACAATAAGTCATAGCCAATAAATACCACAGGATATTTACTCATTAATTCTTTAGAGGGTTTTTTTACCCCCATTCGTTTTTGAAGCTCCTGAAATGGTTGGATGGTTTGGTCGCGAAATATGCAGATTTCTCCATCTATAACTGTTGGGGGAAATTTTTTCCCCCCGAATAGTTCTACTAGTTCTGGGAACTGATTCGTTATAGCATTTAAATCACGAGAAAATAGTTCAACCTTAGGGCCATGAGCGTGGAGCTGACAACGCATTCCATCAAACTTTTCTTCGGCTATGAAATCTTGCCAATGGTCAACTGATTTTGAATGTAAGGGAGCCGCAAGCATAAAGGCGATGGGGTTAAACAATTTAAATTGGGCCTGATCTAAACGATTCGTACAAGCCAATACGGCTGTCTTAGCCAAGCTTCCAGTAAGCATATGTGCGTAGCGTAGCTGTTCGTAATCTACCTGAGAACTTCTAGCTAGCGCCTGAAGCACACTTCTACTTTCAAAGCCTATTCTTAAAGAACCTTGGGAAAGTAATCTGAGAAAATACTTGGTTGCCAAAGGCGATAAGCCACCCCAAATGCGCGTTAGGATTCGCTGCTTATCTTTTCGCCCACAAGTTTGGGCTAGTTCTTCTGCCAGTTCGGAAATACGAGCTAGATTCCAATGCTGTAGGGTATTTTTTTGCCGAGCTTCTGGAAGGTTTTCGAAGAGACGCTGAATGGTTTCAGTACTACTGCCGCTGGCTGTTCGGCATGCTTTAAATACGATATCATAGTCGATTCCACAATAATCGGCAGCCGCTACCCCTATGGTTCGAGCTCCTACAGATGCGCGTTTACCAGAGATATTGGAAAAGGCGCCTTCTCCCATAAACTGGCAGGCTAATGATACTTCAGAAGGGGCTAATAGAGCAAAATAGTTGGCGCAAAGCTCTACTTTTGCATTACTTCCTCTAGTTTCGGCTATGTCTTGAACGAGCCTAGCCCATAGCTCAAAGTTATCTGCTGCCTCCTGCTTTTTTTGCATTTATTCGAGCTCCTCATACATCATGCCGAGGTATACTGCGTCATGGCCTCTCTGCTGCAAATCATGCAAAACTACCTTTGAATCGGGTGTGTGGGTAATATAGATGCGCTTGGGTTGAAGGTATTCACACAGGTTAATGAGTTCAAAGTAGTCTAAATGATCACTTAAGGGGATTAAGGAGTGAGCCTGGGTTTGGGTTCTTCTGGCTTCATGCGATGCCCAGCCACTACAATAGGCAATTTTTTTCTTCTTAATATGACTAGCAAAACCCGATTCTAAACTAGAATTTGGGGTAAATAACAGGCATCCTTCTGAGCTAGTACGATTATAGCGCTCGTATGCGCCTAGGTCAATTCCATACTCTTCATATACTGCGCACAGTGGATAACCAGCGCCATGAATTTGCTTGGTTTCGGGTAGTTCCCTAAGCATATGCATCATTTCTTGGGCCTTACCTAGGTTGTAGCCTAGAAAAATAGGTGTATAACACTCGTCTAAGGCTTTGCGTGCAAAACTCACCAAGTCCGATTGTAGTTCCTCGTTGGATTTCCACCGGTAAATGGGCATACCAAAAGTAGCCTCTATGATGAGTTGGTCAACTTGTCGGACCTTGGGTAACTCGAATCCTTCGGTTGCAGGGGAAGCGGGTGTTTTACAGTCACCCGTATATAAAATATTTCCAACTCCTGACTCAATAAAGGCCATTGCAGATCCAAGAATATGCCCAGCAGGGTATAGGGTCATAGTAAAGAGATCGGTGGTCAAAGTTTCGAAGAAAGGCAGCTCTACAATATCCTCTTTGAAACCTCGAAGTCTCATGAGTGCGGCCGTTGCTGGGGTAGCGTAAATGGCTAAGCTGGTATGTCCTCGTAAGAACTTTCTATTTCTAGGGATGTGATCAGCATGCGCATGTGAAACAAAGATGTGTTGAACGTCTGCATCGCTATAATCCAACCCAATAGATAATTCAGGAAGTTTAATACCATGATACCGTGCTTTTTTGACCTTTAACATGGATGTTTAGTGTTAGGTGACCGGTTTATATGGGGATGATTGTACATGCTAATGAACCAGATTTTAAATTTTTATGCCTTTTAATCCCTCTTTAAGTTTTTGTATTTGCATACTAAGAGTTAGCTGGGTTATGTAAATGTGCTGAGCCACGGTGGCAAAATGCAGATATTTATCGATAGCAATTATGTATGATAGTTAGGTTAGTGTCATTTTCTGAGGGTCAATACATTAATGTTGAAGTAATGTATTGAGCTTCGTAGTTATCTGCTAGTTAGAATCGATACGATCTTCAAGTACTTCTTCTAGGTTGAATGTTGGACGTATATCATTGTAACGCTCAATTCCTCCTTCTGGATTCAACAAAATATAAAAGGGAATTCCTCCACCTCTGTATCCTTTGAAGGTGGTTTGTTCGAAACCATCACCACCGTACACTTGGATCCATGGATTTTGAAATCGTTCGATATCTCGAATCCATGTTGTGCTATCCACTTCGGTAGAAATCGCTAGAATCTCAAAATCCTCACGATCAAATCGCGCATATATCCGGCGCATATCATCAAATTCATCTAAACAGGGCTGACACCATCCGGCCCAAAAGTCTAAGAGTACATATTTTCCTTCAAAGTCACTTAGTTCATAGGCAATACCGTCCCGGTCGAATAATCGATAAGGGATGGCTGGGTTGCCAGGAGAGACTGCACTGATAGCTTGATAAAAACCCTTTATGAAGTCAATGTAGGCTGGATAACGGTCATTATATGTATTCAGATACCTCTGGTAACTAGGTTCAGCGATACCCAAAGTTACTTCGCCAAGCCGTTCGGCTACCATAAACAATTCGGCATAAGCGCGAGCTTGGTCATCCTGTATGTATTCGAGAACTTCTAGTCTGCGACGATCCAAGGCCGGATAAGCTAGACGCTTAATATCGTATTCCATGAGTTCACCGTACTGTTGGATAACCGAATCGTAGAGGGCAAATGTGCGAGAATAAAAATGAGTATAGTCACGCATACCCGCTCGTTGGGCTACCAAGTGATCGAGCTGGAATAGGCCATCCTTTTGGGCTTGGATCAATAAAGAATCGCGGTGTTTGTCCGCATTAGGTAGCTCTTTAAAGCGTTGCAGAAACTCAATTGCTCGAATTTCACGAACCAAATGCTCTCCTTGAACCCGGTACCACCAACTCTGGTATATACCATTAGATAATAGTTGTTTTGCGAGTTCCACTTTTTGCTGGCTTAGTTCGAGCATGGATGCCACGTCCCCTCTGGTAAAAACACTTTCTTGCTGAGAGATAGCCTGGTCTAGCGGGGCCACCTCTTCTTGGTAACGCAGGAAGTTTTCGTAGGCCGGTAAAGGTTGTTCATTTTGGTTAGTTATGGTCAAGCCTTTTGGGAAAGCCGCACGCTCTACGTCTATGTTGATGGCCTTGGGTTGATCTGAAGACTGAATAGGTAGGGCAAGAGGGAAAAATTGATCTTGAATACGTATATGATACCATTGGATAGATGCGTTGTCTGACTCAGTATCCGTTTCACCACTCCTTGATAGGTTTGGTACCTCAAAGGTGAAAGTATTGTCATTCTGAATTCCATTAAGAGTAATTTTTTCAGAATATTTATAATGCACTGGAACTTCTTCGAGATGGAGGGTTGCATCATCCAGATAATCAACTGTAATTGTCAACGTGGTGGATGAGGGGCTAGAAGAACACGACCACAAAAGCAGTGTTAGTGTTATCAGACTTAGAATTAATTTACGTATAGAGCTAATATGCTGTGTTTTCATAGTGAATAGGTATAAGTGTAAATATGTCTAGATTAAAACAATGTCTTTAACTTAGAAAATTCTATAACACAAAAAGCTCTAAAGAAATTCAAAAAGCTATGCCAGTGCGAGGACTAGAAAAACTAGGATTATTCAGGCTTTGCATGATTGCTACCTCTGGTACTCAAAAAAGAAACTGAATTTGTACGACTGGTAAAGAGTGTGCTAATGTTTCAGACCAACCGGTCGCCATAGTATACGTATGATCTTTCCATGGATAATGCATTTGCGAGGGTTGAAGGGACCAATTCCAGCTCAAATATTCACCTTGAAAGGATGATAATTGCTTACTCAGCTTTGTATGACTCGAATAAAGCAGAAGATCAAAAGCCATTAGAAAGCTGCCCTGTAAAATGATGGCTTGGCCGTACCCCTTCCAACGTTTGTTACCCATTTTGTAACCGCGATAGGCTAACCAAGCACCCCCACTTATGTATAGAATATCTAAGCCTGCATTAGCCAATAGAATTGTGTCAAAGCGGTTCATGTCATACAGTATTTCTGCAGAGGTAACACTAGTGTTGGTAAGGGTTCCTTTATACCCAAAGTAGGCAATGCCTGCATTAACAGTATTCCAGGCGGCATTCATTTGGTGAAAGTAGGATCTAGAACCATCCGTTCTAGCATAGCCCAAGCCTCCTGTAAGTAAATTTAATCCAGCCCAAGAACCTAAGATGAGCATTCCATTTTGTTGGAGTCGGAGCGACTGTTGTTGCCACCAAAGTGGATCTTGCTGACCATTTTGTGCCATAACCCAGGTGGGTACCCCCATTAAAAAACAGAAGAGAAGTAGCGTAAGAATTCGGCTTAGGTGAATATGGTTGTATGTAGACATGGTAGAAGGTTGTTAGGTGGCTTGGCGAATTTGTATGAGCTCATTTTCTACAATCGCAATAATTTTCGGCGTTTTACTAGTAATTAAATGCAGGCCGGTAAACGTTCCAAATGCAGGTAAAACCAGTTGGGCTGTGTACTGAACAAAGCAGGGTAAAATAATTCTCTGTCTGCCTTTACCTTGTATTTTTATGCCCGGATGCAGGTGCCCACTAATCCATCCTTCAATCGGGATTGCATTCATTGGGTCCATTTGTTGGGTATCATTTTCGGGTTCGTAAACAAGGGTATGGGTTGATGATTGAGTCCCACGATCGTGGGTGATGGAAGCCCCTTTATCGTGAAGGAAACGAATGTTTTTCACATCTAGATGAGAGAGGACCTGCAGACCTAGATCCTCGTACTTCTGTGCTGAGTATAGTTCGTGATTACCCAATATTAAAGTCATGGATAAAGAAGAGTAATGTCTGCGCCATTGCTCGAAATCATCCCATTCACTATTGGTTTCACTATGAAACAAATCGCCGAGAAAGAGGAGTCTTTCGGGGTTAAATTGGGCAACAACCTGGCTAAGTCGTGATAAATTATCCTGATTAACTTCGGTTGGTATTGGGATGCCATAACGCCTAAAATGCCCCGCCTTACCCAAATGAACATCACTTATAACCAGAGTTTTTTCAGTTGGATAATAAAGTACCCGTTGGGCCGAGAGTAGTAGTTCTTCTTCTTGGAAATGAACGATGATAGAATGAGCCGTAGTTTCAGACATGTTTAATGAGTTGAGCCTGCATTTTTTTAATCCGATCCATGAGTTTTTCACTGCTCATTTTCTCACGCAACCGGTCAACCATGATAGGAAAGGCATACGGGGTGAATCGTTTGGTTTCTCGATATTCAATGTTACCCACTTGAATGCGGTTGAGTACCTGCCTGAGTCTGATTTCATCAAATTGAAAATAGAGAACTTCATCGATGGCTTGTTGCAAAAGTAGGTGATCGGGTTCATAGGATTGAAATACATCAAAGAAAAGACTCGATGACATTTGAAGATGTCGAGTAGTACGGCCTTGGCCAGGGAATCCCTTAAAAACTAAGCCAGCAATTTGGGCTATTTCCCGAAATCGTCGTTTTGCAAGTTCAGAGTTATTGAGGCTACTTTTAATGTCGTTGATTAAATGCTCAGAGCTAAACAAATCTTTTTCTAGTGCTTGCTGAATAGGAATATCCTGATCAGATAGTAGTTCAAAACCATAGTCATTCATTGCAATAGTGAAAGTAATAGGGACTAGTTTGGCAATGCGATGTGCTATCAGTGTAGAGAGTCCTTCATGCACATTTCTTCCCTCAAATGGATAGAAAAATAGATGGCACCCCTCGCGTGAAAAGCTTTTTTCAATGAGTAATTGGTTTGGACCTGGTAACACGGACCAAGCCTGCTGCACAGCTAGAATGGGTTTTAAATAATCAATTTCTGCCGAGCTTTGATGCTTTACCTGTGGAGCATCTTGGCTGTAGTGATCAATGGCTCGCAACATACTCTCCTTGAGCATTTCACTCATATTGGAGGATAAAGACATACGTCCACCTAGCCAGCTGGGCACTTTAGCACTCCCCGAGGAAGCCCGTCGGACATAAGCGGTCATTTGCTCTACTCTAATAAGTTCTAAACGCCTACCAGAAAACCAGAATCGGTCGCCCTCTTTTAACTGACCAATGAACCACTCTTCAATGCTTCCAATACGACCACCACTAAGGTATTTAATCTGCATGTTAGCATCAGAACTAATGGTCCCAATATTCATACGATGTCTTCGTGCTAAGCTACGATTCACTACGATATAGCGTCCTTGGTCATCTAATTCTAATTTTGCAAACTCAGGATAGGCATGCAACGCGGGTCCACCACTACTTAAAAACTGAATAACTTTGTGAAAATCCTGTTCACTAAGGTGGCGATAAGCAAAGCTGCTACGAAGTTCTCGCAGAATGGCTTCCGCAATGAATCCACTTCCAACCGCCCGAGTCATTAGATATTGAACCAAGACATCTGTCGGGGATAAAATAGGAGGGCGTGGTTCAATTTTATCTTGCTTTACTGCTTGGCGAAGGGCATCTGCTTCGAGAAGCTCCAGAGCGTGTGTAGGTAAAAAGTGGATGATACTGGTTGCCCCAGGTTGGTGTCCACTACGACCGGCACGTTGAACAAAGCGTGCAACTCCTTTAGGACTGCCCACTTGAATAACAGTTTCAACGGGGCTAAAATCAACACCTAAATCTAGGCTGGAGGTACAAACGACCACCTTTAGTCGTTCATCGTGCAAACTTTCTTCCACCCAGTTACGCACTTTTCTGTCTAGTGAGCCGTGATGTAAGGCAATTTGACCAGCCCATTCAGGTACTCGCTCAAGTAATTCTTGAAACCAACGTTCGGCTTGTCCCCGGGTATTGGTGAAAACTAAGGTTGATCGGCTTCTTTGTAAAATAGGAATGAGTTCATCGATTAATTGTAAACCCAGATGCCCATGCCAGGGGAAAAACTCTATGGATTTAGGAAGTATAGATTCTACCTGTATTTTTTTTTGTATGCTGGCTTTAATGGTTACCGAATTCCCATAACGCTCTTCAGACCCCATTAATACTTCAGATGCCTCTTCCATGTTACCCAAAGTGGCAGAAATACCCCATGTTTTTACTTCTGGTTGAAGCGCTCTAGCTCTGGCTAAAAAAAGTTCGGTTTGCGTGCCTCGTTTACTACCCATTAGTTCATGCCACTCGTCTACTACTACGCTATGGAGTCGCTTAAAATAATATTCGTGGTTTTTTTGGGCCATGAGTACATGCAAACTTTCAGGGGTTGTAATGAGTACCTGAGGCATGGATTGTTCCTGTTTTTTTCGGATCGAAGCGGATACATCACCCGTTCGCCTGCCCACTTGAATATCAAGATCAAATGCGGCTAAACTTTGCCTGAACTGCCTTTCCATATCCTTAGCGAGTGCTCTAAGGGGAGTAACCCATATGAGCTGCAGACCTTTTTGGTTCTTTTTAGGTGTATCTAGCCACCGGATAAGGTGTGGCATCCAAAGGGCTAAGGTCTTGCCCGATCCGGTAGGTGCATGTAAGATACCTTCCTTGCCGTTTTGAACAGCCTGCCAACACTCTTGTTGAAATGTAAAAATTTCCCAATGATTGTTTGTAAACCAATCACGTACTTGATCTAAGCCACTCCTAGGGGGTTCAATAAGCTGTTTAGTGGGTGACATGTAAGAGTGAAGGTGGTGCTTTGTTGCGTTTTTTTGGTCTGATTTGTTGGATTAAAACTTTTCGAAAAAATCTATAAAAGGGCTTGCAGAGCTTTGTTATTTTTTAGAGTATATGAGTCTTGTAGATTTTGCAAGCACTCAGTTTTTAGACCAAAGTTTTATGCCGATATGTATGCATGTAAACTGGTCTAATACACACAATAAATACATCCAACTATCTAAATAGCGTTCCATTATGTGGTTGAACATTAAATCCTTCGACAATTATCAAGAAACTTTTAACCAAAGTGAGCAAGATAGACTCAGTTTTTGGGATCACGAGGCGGGTACTTTTTACTGGCGAAAACGTTGGGATCAAGTGCAGTCGGGAAGTTTTGATGAAGGCAACATTAAGTGGTTTGTTGGTGGAAAATTAAACATCACTGAGAATGCTCTGGATAGACATTTGAATACTATTGGAAACAAAACAGCATTCATTTTTGAGCCGAATCATCCCGATTCATTTCGTCGAACTATTACCTACAAACAACTTCATATAGATGTATGTAGATTTTCGAATGTACTTGAGAGTAAGGGTATAACCAAAGGTGATCGGGTGTGCATCTATATGGCTATGACTCCGGAGCTGATTATAGCAGCTCTTGCATGTGCCAGGATTGGGGCGGTACATTCTATTGTGTTTGCGGGTTTTTCTGCTCAATCGCTGAGCGAACGGATCAATGACTGTCAGGCTAAAATGCTCATAACCAACGATGGACTTCGAAGAGGGGATAAGCATGTGCCATTAAAAGATATTTCAGATGAGGCGTTGCAGACATCCCCCTCAGTAGAAAATGTTATTGTTTGTCAGCGAACCAACAGAGGTATCCACTGGGAAGAAGGACGTGATTTTTGGTGGCATAACCTTATTAGGAATGCATCACGTCATCACGAGGCAGTAGAGATGGATGCAGAAGACCCTCTTTTTATTTTGTATACCTCGGGATCAACTGGGAAACCCAAAGGAGTAGTGCATACCTGTGGGGGATACATGGTCTACACCTCGTATTCGTTTCGCAATGTATTCCAGGTAGGAGCGGATGATGTGTATTGGTGTACCGCAGATGCTGGTTGGATTACCGGTCATAGTTATATCATTTATGGGCCATTGTTTACAGGTACCACTGGGATTATTTTTGAGGGTACACCAACCTATCCGGATGCCGGGCGTTTCTGGGAAGTGGTAGAGAAATATAAGGTTACTCATTTTTATACCGCTCCCACTGCCATTCGTGCGTTAATGTCTTTTGATATGGATTATGTGAGAAAATATGATCTGAGTTCATTGAAAGTATTAGGTAGTGTGGGTGAACCCATTAATGAGGAGGCATGGAATTGGTATCATAAGCATATAGGCAAAGAACGTTGCAATATTGTGGACACTTGGTGGCAGACGGAAACAGGTGGGATTTTAATTTCTCCACTCGCGGGTATAACTCCAACCAAACCGGGCTTTGCTACACTTCCATTGCCAGGAATTTTTCCAGTGTTGATGGATGAAAATGGATATGAAATCCAAGGAAATGGTGTCGAGGGGAATCTATGTATTAAATATCCTTGGCCATCAATTGCACGAACCGTATATGGAGATCATGAGCGCTATATACAGACCTATTTATCTGCTTTTAAAGGATATTATTTCACCGGTGATGGGTGTCGTCGGGATGAGGATGGATATTACAGGATTACCGGACGAGTGGATGATGTGCTAAATGTTTCGGGGCATCGTCTAGGAACTGCCGAGATTGAAAATGCACTTGATGAGCATCCTAAAGTAGTGGAAACAGCCATCGTCGGCTGCCCACATGACATAAAAGGGCAGGGCGTGTACGCTTTCATGATTTGTGATGGAGAGGTGGGTGATAAAGCTGCTTTCAAGAAAGAGTTGTTGGATTTAGTTACCAAAATTATAGGCCCTATTGCTAAGCCTGATAAAATTCAAATTGTTCCAGGCTTACCCAAAACTCGTTCTGGGAAGATTATGCGACGAATATTACGTAAAGTGGCCTCACATGAAGTTGATCAGCTAGGTGATACTTCAACACTATTAGATCCTAGTGTGGTGGATGCTATAGTTTCTGGAGAGGCACTTTAGTTGGTGGTAATGGCTTTGGGATTGGGATGCTTTTTATCGAACCTGTCTTTGTTATATCATTTTCTACACTCCTAAAGCAAAGCCAAAGGGAAGGAATAATAAGCTGACCAGCAAAAAAATTAACCGGAATCGTGTCTTAACCAGCGCTGGATGAAAAAAAAGTCCAAAGGTGTAGGGTTTGGACGCAAGCCATTCATAGTAGCGGTATCGGTGTATTGAACCTAGTGCCATAGTCACATGACCATGAATAATGGTTAATAAAAAAGGCATAGCGAACATGAAGGCACCGATGTATCGGAAACTCAGATCAAGCCCTAATTCTCTGGCCGCATAATAATATGGCCAAGCAAAAAGTATGAGCAATGGCAAAGTAAGCGCCCAATTGATGACGCTGATCCGGACAAAGTTAGAGGTAGAGAATTCAGATTTCATAGGATACTAATACCAAGAGTCGAGGAGCATGAATGGGAAGCGTATTTAGCTGTGGATTCATGTAAATGTCCTCAAATTTGTGAGGCGATGAGTAGTTCAATTTCTCGTACAGGCAATCCAAAGGCTTTACCAAGTGAGGGTTTGGTAAGATGCCCTCGATAGGTGTAGGTACCGTTTCGAAGGGCTGTATTTCTCCATAAACACTCTTGTATTCCCCCATTTTCACCAATGGCCAGTACATATGGAACCAGTACATTATTTAAAGCATAGGTACCGGTCCTAGCCACTTTAGATGGAATATTTGGTACACAGTAGTGTGTCACACCGTGCTGAGTGTAGGTGGGTTTAGAGTGTGTGGTCGGTCGAGACGTTTCGATACAACCACATTGATCGATGACGGTATCGACAATTACACTCCCTGTTTTCATTGTCCGTACCATTTCCTCGCTTATCCAAACCGAGCTTTTTTCTCCCTCTTGAAAAGCGGAACCAATGAGTACATCAGCAAATTTTAACGCATTTTGGAGGTATTGTTCGTTGGCCACTGCGGTGATAATTCGTCGATCTAAGGCATTTTCGAGTCGGCGAAGGGCTGCTAAATCATTATCCATTACAAATACTTGTGCACCGTAACCCAAAGCAGTTCTTGCTGCGTATTCGGCAGTAATTCCCGCGCCTAAAATAGCTACAGTAGCGGGTGGTACTCCGGAAATCCCCCCTAACATAATTCCTTGACCATCTCCTTTGGTATCGCTGGTTTCCAAATAGTGGGCAGCAATTTGTACGGCCATTGAACCGGTAATTTCATGCATCATCCGGACGAGTGGGAATTCATTATCCGCCCTCTTTATAAATTCATATGCAATACCTGTAGCAGATTTCTTAAGAATATTGGTAAAAAAGGCTTTTTCCTGGGATCCCAAATGCAATGCTGAGATGATGGTTTGATTTCCCTGCACCCAAGTCATTTCCTCCGGAGTAAGTGGGGCCACTTTAACCATGATATCTGACTGATCAAAAGTAGATTCGGTAGATTCAACGATTTCAGCACCAGCTTCACTATACTCTTGATCGGTGAACTTGGCGTCGGCACCCGCACCCCGTTCTACTCGAATTTTGTGGCCATTGGCACTCAGAATCCGCACGCCCCCTGGGCTAATACTCACCCGGCCTTCATCCACAGAATGTTCCTTCGGAACCCCCACATGCAACTGCTTATGGATATGGGTACGAATAAGATGTTTTTCGAGTGTTTTTAGTCCGATTTCCTCGGTATCCAGTGGATGTATCTGCATGCTACAACTCCTCCTATTCTACTTGGATAGGTGTACTTGGGTTAGAAGATAATGAGTCATCCTCAATGAGTGATAGAAATTGGGCTTCGTCCAAAATAGGAACACTTAGACTTTCAGCTTTTGTTCGTTTGGAACCAGCTGCTTCACCGGCGAGTAAAAAATCTGTCTTTTTACTAACTGACGAAGAAATTTTACCCCCATGTTCTTCGATAAGTTCACTAGCCTGTACTCTGGAAAGAGTGGGAAGGGTACCGGTGAGTACAAAGGTTTTACCCTCGAATAAAGTTGATCGGATGCTTATACTCTCCCCTTCAAATTGAAGTCCATGTTCTTGTAAGGAGTTAAGTAAATCTAGATATCTTGGCTCTGAAAAAAATTTTATTACCGATTGGGCAATTCGTGGGCCAATAGCGTCAATGGCTAATAATTCTTCTTCACTTGCCTGCTGTAAAGCGTTCATGCTTCCGAATGCTCGTGCTAAATCTTTTGCTATTGTTTTACCAACAAAACGAATACCTAATCCATAGAGCACCCGCTCAAATGGCTGTGATTTACTTCGCTTTATACTTTCAATTAGATTAGTTGCGCTCTTTTCGGCCATACGTTCTAATGGGAGAATATCTTTTTTTGTAAGGGTATACAAATCGGCATAATCTGCAATGAGTCCTTCTTTAACAAGTAGGTCAATCATCGATTCCCCAAGGCCATCTATATCCAAGGTGTCTCTAGAGGCAAAATGTTCAATTTTGATACGGACTTGAGGTGGACAGTGGAGGTTAACACATCTCCACGCTACTTCTCCATCGTACTTAATAAGGGTAGCCTGACAAGCAGGACAGTTTGTAGGAAAGTGGTAAGGGGCAGCTCGCTCTGTTTGGGTGGGAACTACTTCAACAACTTGTGGGATAATTTCACCTGCTTTCTCGACTTTTACTTGATCTCCAATACGAATGTCCTTACGCTGAATTTCTTCTTCATTGTGAAGGGAGGCTCTTTTTACTGTGGTTCCAGCTAATAAGACGGGTTCTAATTCGGCAACAGGAGTTATGGTGCCGAGTCGACCTACTTGCAAGCTAATGTCGTTAATTCGGGTGATAGCTTGTTCGGCTTGAAATTTATATGCAATAGCCCAGCGTGGGAATTTAGAGGTGCTTCCAAGCTGTTCATGGAGAGCTTCTTCGTTCACTTTAATAACAACTCCGTCCGTTTCGTACGGTAACTCATGTCGGATTTGATCCAGCACTTCAATGGTTTTGTGGACCTGTTCTATGGATTCACAAAGGGTAGGGAACTCATTAGCAGGGAGTCTATATTTTTTTATAAGGGCTAATTTTTGATCTTGATTACGATTGATTCCATCTTCAAACAGTAAATCGAAAGCAAAAAATCTAATAGGCCGTCGAGCTACTTCTTTAGGATCTTGCATTTTCAATGAGCCGGCGGTTGAGTTGCGAGGGTTAGCAAAGACGCTTAAACCAGCTTCTTCACGGTAGTTATTTAGTCGCGTAAAGGCTTCTTTTTCCATGAAAGCTTCGCCTCTAACTTCTAATATCGCCGGTGGGTTTCCCTCGAGAAAAAGGGGGATATCTTGTATGGTGCGGATGTTTTTGGTGATATCATCTCCCCGTTGTCCGTCCCCACGAGTAGCACCAAGTACCAATGCTCCTCTTTCGTAGCGTAATCGGATAGAGGCCCCATCAAACTTAAGTTCAACCAGATAGCTAAATGAATCATGGCCTAAAATTTTGCGCACGCGGGCGTCAAATTCATTTAGTTCCTCTTCGTTATAGGTGTTGTCTAAACTTAATAGAGGAGTTGGGTGTACAACCGTTTCAAAGGTGGAGGATACGGCGCCGCCAACACGAACAGTGGGAGATTGAGGATCTTCTAGATTATATTGCTTCTCAAGACGAAATAGTTCGCTGAGTAATTCATCGAAGCGTTTATCACTCATAAAAGGAGTAGCCTTATCGTAATAGGCTTCGTTGGCCTGCTGAAGTAATTTTTTTAGTTCCAGTATGCGTTTTTCAGCCATGAATTCGTGTATTTCTTGTAGAGCTTGTTACCCAATTGATCTTAGCAAGCAGATTCATAGAATTCAGGTATTGGTTAAAAATTTATCGCATATACAATGGAGTCGGGTTCGGATACACCATCGGGTAGAACTAAATCTGGTTTTGCTTCAAATTCCGCAGCCGCTAAGCGCTCACGATTGAGGCGAACGGTATTTTCTTGAACTCCTGAAAATCGTTTTAATGGTGTTTCAATAACGGTGTTGTTGAATAAAATAAGCATTCTACTGAACTGTCCTCTAATAGTGATTTCTTCTTTGAAACCGAAATAGTATGCCTCTCCTTGTTCTACCCATAATGGAAAAACGGATTCTCTCAAATCACTCCATACTCTTACTGGATCTAACTTATTATAGGCAGCGTAAATCACAATTTGCATGGTATCAGGTAATTGAGCCATATTTTGAAGTGTAATCGAATCAAGAGGTGCCGTTTCCGTTTGGGTTAATCCAACCGCGGTCACACTTTGAGACGTTTCAGGCTCATTTACCTCCGAGCTTGTACTTTGTTGCTCATCCCCAGTGGTAGTCCCTGTGATTTCGGAATTTTGGCTTAAAATGGCAGGGTTGTCGCTTAGGTTATTCCCAGCTAAAGAATCAGCGATAATTATGTTATCTGAATAAAAGTCGGTGACTTCTGCCATGTTTTCTGAGGGGGCTTCAGAAAATCCAGTAAACCAGCTGGTGATTGTACTTCTGTATAAAAAACCGAATACGAGTAAACTCACGGTGATTACCGCTAGAATTGTGATAAGCACAACATTACTTTTGGACTCTTGTTGGGCATTGATCCGTTTACCCATTTGGGCCCAATTCACTTTATCTGTCGTTTTAGTGGACGAAGTAGGCGGCTTATCAGATGGGTTTTTTTCGGCTATTGGAGTTTCTTTTGCCTCCCTAGAGTGGTCTTCTGAATGATCAGTGGAATCAACTTTGGTGTCAGGTTCTTCCGTGGCATTGGTTTCTTCACTATCAGAGGTATGAGCAGATTTTTTGGTAGTTGTTGAGTCTGAATTGGTAAGTGGAGGCTGTTCTGAATGACCAGTTTCCTCAGAATTGACCTCATTAGCTTCTTTCGGCTGCTTATTATCGGAGATACTTTGGTCTAACATTTCTTTAGCTTCTGCATCCGCCAATGCCTTATTTGTTGCGTCTACTTTCGTTTTGGCATCATAATTAAGTTCAGTTCGTATAGGGGCCTTTTTTGAGGCGGACTCTCCTTCTAAGTTGCGTTTTCTATTCTCTTTACCAAATGGATCTGTTGGATTAGGAGCTCCAGCATCTTTAAATATACCATGGTCATAACTTCCTTTTTCCATGGCATCTAAGGCTCGTAAAATGACGACTTCCTTAATTTTTAATCCTCGGGCATAACTTCGTACAAAGTTCCTTATGTATGCATCGTTGTAAATTTCCGAATTGAAAATAGCGTCCGATTCAATTTCTGCGATGATTTCATAAGATAATTTGGTCAAGCCCTGAATTTCATCAGTATCAACACCTAGTTCTTCTCTAATTCCGGCTAAGTCTTTTCCTAAGGCCATAATATAAAATGTTATGATTTCTTATCTGATTGCTCTACATAGGTGGTATACCTCATACATCCCCAAATATAGAGTCAAATATAGACCCAATTGAGCAACACCTACAATTTAGGGGAATTAGCGACCAAAAAATAATCTACGAATCTATTTTTATACCTTTCAGACATGACTATGTTGACTACAAGAAAATGGGCAGAAAAACCCGATACGAAGAAAAACCTCTGGGCTTTTCCAGTACACTGCCAGAATTGTGGAATTCGACTTTTAGGTACCGCTAAACAGATTTGCAGGTATTGTATTTTAAGTGAGTTAGCTCAGATTTATCCGGAACCTAAAAAAGGGATGTATCCTGAAGGTGTTGAATGGCAGATTGCCTGTAGGAGATATGACGAAGCACATTTGATTCAGCGCTTAATGCATCGTTTAAAGCATAACGTAGCCTATGATATTGGGGTGGATTTGGGTAGGGCAGCAGCCGAATTATTTCAACAATCCCACCCAAAAAAATACGGAGAACTTATGTTTAAACGACAACTACTTGTGCCAGTCCCTCTTTCTCAGTAGAGACAGAATTCTAAAGGATATAATCAAAGTTATAGCATGGCTGAGGGATGGGAGGCAGCAATACCGTTGCTTATACTTCGAGAGGGTGGCATAGCGCGAAGAGCTTCTAGGATTAATCAAGTACAAGTTAGTAAATCTGAGAGAAGATTGAATATGGAAGGGGTCTATAGGCTTGCATGTCCAAGTGTATATGATTGGATCAATAAGCCCATTCCTATAATGTACGACTTCTATACTACAGGCTCTACTTGTTTCGCCCTGTGGCAATTTCTAAAATCCCTTTGCGTTAAAAGGACGTATCTATTTACCTTAGCCATGGCTTATTTTGTGCCAGTTTCGATAAAATTTTGCCCAGGCTCAAATCTTAACTGTTTCAAAAAGCCGTAGAATAATTCTCTGTAAAGTCCCAACACCTAAGTATGATAATAGCTATTTTTGATTCATGTCAGATCAAAGGAAGAAAAGTAGATGGGAATTAGTAGAATTGCCGGGCGGTTTTCGAACTAGCTTTGGCAACTGGTATGCGATAACTAGAGAGTGCCTCGAAAGTTATGTTCCTGGTTTGTTGAAGCGATATTCGTTGGAACATTTGGTACGAGTGGCTGACGACTGGCTTCGAAGCAGAGAGCAGTTTCCAGTCCTAGTTTTTATGCTGCTTGTTTACAGTCCCCTCCCAGAGTTATTGAGCTTAGTATTGGGCTTGAGCTTTTATTTATTCTGGAGAACTCAGCTATCGGCTTTGATTTATCCTTGGGCTCATCCATCTATTCGGTGGATTTGTGAAGATGCACTGTTATATGGGGTTTTTATAATGGGTCTCGCCTATGATTCAATTGCTCCTGAGGGCTGGGGACAATTAGGGCTATCCTCGCTGGAAATCAGCGCGTTAGTAGGAAGCTTCTTAATTATTAAAACAGGTTTAGCTGCTTTGGCTTTTCATTTTTTACATACTCGTTTTAGCAAGAAAGACACTACCGCGATAACGGACCGGATACTAAATATGGTATTGATTCGCTACGGGTATAAAGAGGGTTTGTTAACCGGTAATCTAAAGGCTATGCAGGACGAGTTCATTCGTTTGGCCAACTATCATAAAACCCGCAAAAAGAACTAACTCTATACTATTATCCTATGCAGGAAGCGTCAATCAGGACCATTCTTTACTTGATTAGACATGGTCAGACCGATTACAATGCGAGCCAAAGATTTCAGGGTAGGGGTATTGACGCCGAACTGAATGAAGTAGGTAGAAAGCAGGCAGAGGCGGTTGCTCGGTATTTTAAGGGGGACTCGATGGCTATTGACCGATTGTATTGCAGTAGTTTGAAGCGCACGGCAGAGACTGCTACGCCTTTGGCTCACGCACAGAATCTCCAAATTACATCGAGCATTCATCTGGATGAAATGGATTTCGGGTTATTGGAAGGAGCATATGTGGCGGATCATTTGCCCTACCTTCGTGAATTACAAGAGCAGTGGAGATCAGGACAGACTAACATACCGGTACATGAAGGAGAACATCCTGAGCAGGTGTATTCGCGGGCTAATGGTTATGTAAATGACGTAGTTCTGAAGGGTTATGAGTCTGAGGGAAGAAAGCCTGAGAAGGTAGTACTGGTTGTACACGGACGATTGATACGAATTTTATTGTCGATTTGGTTGGGTTACGGCTTGGAGCAGATGGATGAAATCGAGCATAGCAATGGAGCTATTTATGAAATTGGATGGGATGGACGAGGATTTACGCCTATACAACTGCATATTACCGAGCACTTGGCTTAGTGCACTTTTCGGGCTTGATGCTTAGTTTTTACGTATATTGTTAGTCTATCCATCAACAAATCCGCCTGTTATAGGCCTTATATAAAAGCTTATGAGTGAAAAAGTACGTTCCATGTTTGCCGATATTGCTTCCGATTATGATC
>MDSV01193293.1_pt1 | contig 71870 bp, 68 predicted proteins | sample 810851 | NCBI WGS metagenome assembly MDSV01 (sample SAMN05326640, study PRJNA326480) | marine metagenome | isolation source: seawater | place: Atlantic Ocean: North East | collected 2012
CCCCGCCATACGGCCAGATAGCTCAGTCGGTAGAGCACTTGTCTGAAAAACAAGGGGTCGGCAGTTCGATTCTGCCTCTGGCCACAGTGAAACAAAAAAAATTTAATATTTTGATACTTAATATAAAAATTTTACATATTCAGACTCTAAATCAATGAAAAAAAATCTAGCTATCTTTATTAAAAGAGTAGATAGGTTTATTCATAAAAATTTTGACTTTTTAAATGTGGGAAAACCAGGTAAATTTAACAAAAATTATAAATGGATATATCAATACCTTGAAAATGAAGAAAGTGATTTAACTAAAAAAAGCTTCATTGAAGTGGGTTCTAGAGATGTACTCGATTCACTAGATATTTTGTCTAAATTTAAATTTTCTAAATCTTATATTTTTGAAGCGAGTTTTGCTGGAATTCAAGAATCAATTAATAATTTAAAATCTAATAAGAATTATTTGGATAACATTATATTTTTCCCTGTAGCACTTGGAGACAGGGATGGAACTACAGATTTTTATGAGTTTAATGAAATTTCTAAAAACCATTCTAGGGCAAACATAGGAGCTTCAACAATTTATGGGAATCACAATAAATCATCCATTCACTACAAAGTACCAATATTTAAACTTGATTCAATAAATATTAATTTTAGTGATAGTTTTTTACTAATAATGGATTGTGAAGGCTCAGAACTTCCAGTTTTACATGGAGCTAAATCTGTAATTAAGAAATTGAAATTTATTACACTTGAAACAAGTTATTCAATATCCTCAGGCAATTGTGAAGATATTGAATCATTTTTGTTTCAACAAGATTTTAAACTTTTAGATTGTGACTGGCCTAACACTGTTAAAGGTTCTTTGCCAAACAAATCAGATGTAGGTAATGCACGATTTTGCTTAATTTTTGAAAATTTAAATCAAAAACTATGAACAAACTATGACTCGCTCACAATTGAATAGTATTTTATTCTATACTAACTTAGACAGAGAGCCGCTACATAAAGAGCGTATATTCAAACAGAATGAGGTAAACTAATACGAGGTCAAATGGTTTGCCTTTGTCTACAAAACAAGGTGTCGGCAGTTCGATTCTGTATCTGGCCACGATGAAAAATAAGTTATTTACATTTTTACTAGCTCTAAAATATTTCATTAATAACTATAAATACTTGTCACATCTTTCCTTATTAACTAGAAAAGTACATCAGAATATTGAACTTGAAGATGAAGAATACTCGGAAGTAAAGAGTTTCCTAGCCAAACTTCCAGATAACTTGCTTTCTTACGTAGATATCGGAGCAGGTAATGGAGTTAATGGAAGTAGCGTTTTAAAATTAGCAGAGAATGAACTATGGAGGGGGTTACATATAGAATATGGTGATGTTTCTGTGCTATCAAATATTTATAGGGAATTTAAGAATATACAAATAGCAAAAATAGGGGTGAATCCCAAAAACATAGTTAATTTATTTGATGGATACGAAATTGGAAAAGAATTTGGATACCTTAATTTAGATATTGATTCTTTTGATTATGAAGTTTTAGAGAGCATTTTACTAGAAGGATATAGACCAGCCGTCGCATCTATTGAGATAAATCAGGTGATACCTCCTCCTATTTTTTATTATGCAAAATATTCTGAACACAGTGAGGAATATATGGTTGATTATTTTTTTGGATGTTCTCTTACAGCAGTGAACTACTTAATGAACAAATTTAACTACAACCTCTCACACATATATGGTAACAATGCGTTCTTTCTTCATAGAGACTATTTTGATCAACCTAAGATGCAAGAGATTGTTGCTTATAATAAAGGATATGTTCAAATGAAAAACAGAAAATTAATATATTCATATAACCAAAGGGTTGATTTTCTAATTAATGAAGAACCAGATAAAGTATGTAATTTCTTAGATAATCTTTGGAAGGACAAAAAGACTGATTACGAATTAAGAATCAGCGATTAGTCGATTACTCATTGTTGTTTAAAGAAACAGATTTAGAATTATTACAAGGATTAGGTGAACTAAAACAGGAAGTTATCTAGGTACTTTAGGAAGTTTTACTAAAACCAGTCTCAAACTATTCACATTTTTATAAAAAAATTCTAAAGTAGGAATATGGAAAAAAATTACCAATATAATTATGCACATTTATCAGAGTCTGTTGAGTCAATGTATGACAAACAAGCAAGACTTAATAAAGCTAAAAAAACAATCTTAATTCTAAAAGATTATTTAAAAAACACTTCTAAACTATCCCTCTTAGATGTGGGGTCATCTACAGGTATTATGACATATGAGTATGCCAAATATTTTGCTAAAGTTGTTGGAATAGACATAGATTCTAAAACGATAAACTTAGCTTCTAAAACTTTAAAAAAAGACAATCTAACATTTATAGAAACTCCGATTGAAGAGAATAAATTCAAAGATGAAAGTTTCGACGTAGTAACTTGTTCACACATATACGAACACGTACCATCTGATATTATTTTAATGGATGAAATATACAGATTATTAAAACCTGGAGGAATATGCTACTTTGCCGCTGGAAACCGATTCCAAATAATAGAGGTTCACTATAGGCTCCCCTTTCTATCTTATTTGCCCAAAAAACTATCAAATATCTATATCCGTTTATTTACTAATGAAAAATACTATTACGAAAACCATAAATCTCTGAGAAATTTAAAAAAACTAGTGAAAAAATTTCAAACTACAGACTACACACTAGAAGTTTTAAAGTACCCTTCTAAATATTCGGCCAATGAGATGCTTAAGGAAAAAAGTATCAAGTATTATGTAGTAAATATTATTGCAAGAATATGCTACTTCTTAATACCGACGTATATTTGGGTTCTTAAAAAACCAGAGTAATTTGCATTAAAAGTTCTTGTTATAGTTATTAATCTTTGTATGTTTAGACAAACCACTTGAATAACCTATAGTCCTTAATAAATTCACTCTGAATAAAAAATCTTGTTTAGTTTGGACTATTATCATATTATGCAAATATCAATTATCATCTTGATAAACTGTTATTTCCCCGACATCTCTGCAAGAAATTTACTAAATAAGATTGAGGTTGGGAACCCTCAATCTTTTACTATTTTTAGAAACGAGGAATTCTAAACATATGGAAACTCAAGAAAAAAAAATTAAATTTCTAGCACTTGTTTTATTATTTTCAATAATAGGAATTTTAATATTCAATATTATTTCATACCACCCTATTCTTGGTTACGATGCGGAAGCTCACGATGGCTACATAGATCATTTATCAAGGTACTTGCCTGACAGCATTAATCTACCCTTAAAGGAAAATACAAGAGAATTTTTTAATCCTCCTGTGGCATATTTATTTCCATCCGTTATTCAGGTTATATGTAGAAATATAATAGAAGCTCAGGATCAGCTTCTGGCGTGTAAACCGTATTACAATAAAGTAACACAAATTTTTCAAGCATTTCTTTATTTACTAACATTATTGATCAATATGAAAACATTGCAATTATTCACAAAATCAAAGCACTTTTTAAACATTAGCTATTTACTTCCTATTTCGATACTTGCAGTAAATTACAGGACAATTTCCATGATAAGAGGAGAGGTTTATATTCTATTCTTTTTAAGTTTACTTTTAAATAGATTCTTAAAGCTAGTTCAGAGTAAGTTTAAATACACTCTATTTGATATTGTAGTTTTTGGTGTTCTCATAGGTTTACTTGCTCTAAGTAGACAGTGGGCTTTTTTACTTTTTCCAGGCTTTTTGATTCTGGTTATTACTATAGAAAAAAATTTGAGAAAAAAATACTTAATATTTATAACTCCTGTTTTTATTATCGGCTTCTTTGTTTCTTCATGGTTTTATTTCAATCTTTATTTTGAGTACGGCTCTTTCACATCATTCAATAAAGAATCATCTGGGTTTAATCTAACTAATCAGCCTTTGTCATTTTATTTGCCTTTTAGCGAAGAACTTTCATATATATTTACAAAACCTATTCGACCCTATTACGAAAACACACTTTTACCAATACTTTATTCAGATTTGTGGGGTGATTACTGGGGGTACTTTGTATTCACCTCTAGATTCCTGGATGTAGGTAGAGATCAATTGCTAATTGGTGACTACCTAGCAAGAGTAAATATAATTTCATTAGTGCCAACATTTCTTATATTGTTTGGATTTTATAAAATCTCAAAAAAATACAAAAAAGATACATTTATAAGGTATATTTCTATCTCTACTGCAGTTTCTTTTTTTGGTTATCTATGGTTTTTAATTTCATATCCTGCGCTGCCAACAGGAGATACAATAAAGGCTACATATATAGTTCAAGTATTTAATTTGATTGTATTTCTTTTTGCATTGTGGCTAGATCAATATAAAAAAGTAAACTATGGAAAATATCTCTTAATATTAGGAGTATTTATCTTTATATTTCTTCATAATTTTTCAAGTTACCTCTCACATTTCCCAATAAACTTTATTAGTAATTTGTAGTTGTAAATTGAATAACCTTACAATCATTGTTCCATTTTTTAACGAGGAAGCATATTTAGAGAAATCAGTCAATAGACTTTTAAAGATTAAAATATATGATTCAATTATTCTCATAGACAATAACTCTTCAGACCAGTCACTTGAAGTAGCAAAAAACTTAGCTCAGAAAAATAAGAATATAGATTTGTATCAAACAGAAGAAACCCAGGGTAAAGGAGTAGCACTTAATTTTTCCCAAAACTTAATTACAACTACACACGTCGTAATTCATGACGCTGATTTAGAATATTTTCCTGAGGACATTGCTGAAATGTTCTCCTTAAGTAATGAATTTCCTGATTCAATGATTCTTGGCTCAAGATTTATCGGTAGTAAAGATAGAAAAAATGTTTATAAAAGAACCTATATAGCTAATAAATTCATGTCGCTTTTCTTTTCAATTGTTAATTTTTATTATGTATCAGATGTAGCAACCTGTTACAAGATGATGCCGACAAACTTTTTTCGAAATATTTACATTAGAGAACAAGGATTTTCAATCGAGATTGAGCTATTGTCAAAATTTTTAAAGTACAATAAATCAATAAAAGAATTACCTATTAAATATTCAGGAAGGTCATACAAAGAAGGCAAAAAAATTAAATTTGTTGATGGATTCAAGTATTTATTTAATACATTGAAATATAGGTTCATCAATTAGTAGAAAATAACTATAAAAGATTAATTTATTTTTTAAGAATTGTAGCTTAATCAATCAATATAAAGGTGTGTGCTCCATTAAATTTATATCGATTATTTAGAAGCTCGAAGCTTTTAAGACCTATATCTAATTCTTCATCTTTATTTAGAACATCAATTAATCTTTTATAGTTATTTTTTCTTAATAAAATTATTAAATCCTCAATATCTTTTGGTTTTTTAAAATTCAATAAAGGCGAGTAAGCAAAACATACAGGAAACTTATTCTCCAATATAAGATTGCTAGATGAAATTATATCTATTTCTTTTCCTTGGCAATAAAGCCAAAATAGAGGGTGCGACAGTTTTTCACTATAAAGAAGGCTATCTAATGTGGCTACTTTAACTATTTCTTTATGAGAAAAATTTAAATTATTTGATTTAATATATTTTTGAACAAAATCATTTGAGGAGTCTGAAATGCTTGCGGCTGTATTGTTAGTAAAAGTTAACATTTCCAAATCCCCTTTGGTTTTGTCCACGAATTTATTGAATGTTTTAAATTTGCTTTCATAATCATTTAACGCAATATTCATATTTAATGTTTTAAAACTATCTTTATTTGGTTCAAAAGCATAAATATAATTAAAATTATATTTTTTCATTGCAGGGATTGAAATACTTCCATAGTGAGAGCCTATGTCAACTATTTCTTCTACTACTCTTTCTTTATTTTTTAATAAATCAATAACAATGTCAAAATGCTGAAATTCAGGAAATTTTTTTGATACAAATATTTTCTTTGAAATAACTTTATCTGAACTATTAACAAAAAACTTAATCCCCTGAATATCAATCTGAAAATATCTATTCCTAGGGAGTGCTGAAAAAAATATCCATCTTAGAAATTTAATTTTATTTATTGGTGAAAAAATAACTTTAAAGAAATTAATTACATAATCTAATAAATTTAATAGAGAAATATATATTTGTCTTAACCAGCTATATTTAGATAAAAATTTTTTAATCATATGCTTTTAGATTCTAACTTGCAAATATATTTTTGCAGTCGTTCAAGCGAGCAAAGACACATACATTTATTTAGAATAAAAAAATTTAAATTTTCTAAATTAAAAGGAGTATATGATTTTCTGTTTTATTAGTGTTAATTTTCTCATCTGTATAAAAAGAATCGTCAATACTATAAAAAAAGGTTTGATAGTTTGATTTTGCCTCTGACCACTAAAATTTTTCCTACCAAATAGTAGTAGAACCAACATTTCTACAAACATCTATGGCGAAGTACTCTATAAGCGTTTGAGTGTTATTTTACTTTTTTTAATATAATTCCATAAAATTGATATAAGATTTCATATTTTTCCATGATACTATTTTGCAGTACAGTACTCCCTTTACCTGGAATAAAATCAAAATTATCAATATTCTTACGCAAATGTTGTTTCATATATTTATTGAATGCTTCTTCGTTGGGAGTATCATCAATCACAACTAAAGAATTGGTTTTTATCTTTTTATCTAATAATAAAAATTCTTCAAGACAATGCTTCATTGATGGATCCGGGTTATTTATATCTAAGTCGTAACTATCAAGATATACTAAATCTACTTGTTTAAAAAAGTCATTTTCATATGATTTAATAAAATTTAGACTGTCATCAACAAAACTAATAGACTTATTACTAAATCTTTTCTTTAAATAATTATTAGCCTCATCTCTTAGGTCAACAGTTATGAAACTTCCACCAAATTTTTTTACATATGAGTCAAATAAGATTGAACTATTTGTACCCCACTTTGCTGAAGACCCGGTTTCAAAAATATTTATAGGCTTATTATTAAAATAACCAATTGAACGTTCAAATAGTTCTTGATTTTGGAAACCTTGAATCGACATAAATTTAAAATGTATATCAACTAATTTTTTTGAATTATTTAAGAAAATAAGAAGAAAAAAATAACGTATTATTTGCTGAGTTCGATATATTATTTTAAATTTTTTTAGAGTTTTTTTCATTTGAACAAGCAAAGTATATATAACTTCGGTTTCTATGCGATTGTATCTAAAACTTATGAAACGTATTCAACATTACTTTAAGAAACATGAATATATAAGTTCTGAGTTTATTCTAGTATTTTTTGAAATAGCCATATATAAAACGGATAAAAATTATTTGATTATTAATATTGACTTTAGTGATTATAGACCTTGAAAAATTGATAACAAAATATAGATTAAACATCAAAGGAGTTGCGCATTTTGGAGCTCACCTGGGTCAAGAAATTGAAATTTATAAAAAACTAAATATTAAAAAAATTCATCTATTCGAACCTCAGAAATTAATTTATGATCAGCTTAAAGATAAAAGTAAAAATGATGAAAATATCCGAACTTACAACTTTGGAATAGGGTCTAAAAATTCATTTTCTCAACTTTATCTTGATACTGGGGATGGACAAAGTTCATCAATTCTTAAACCAGAGCTACATTTAACAATGAACCCAGATGTTAAATTCAATAATACTGAAAATATTGAAATTAAAAGATTTGACTCACTTGAAATAGAAGATATAAATTTTTTGAATATTGATATTCAGGGCTATGAGCTTGAAGCGCTTAAGGGATCAGAGGGAGTTTTATCTAATATTCATTGCATATATACGGAGGTGAACCGAGATTATGTTTATAAAAATTGTGCACTGATAGGTGAAATTGATGATTTTTTAGAAAAATTCGGTTTTATTAGGGTTGAAACTAAATGGTGGAAAGGTTTTTATATATGGGGAGATGCTTTTTATGTAAACAGACATAAAGTAAAAGTAAGTATGATTGTTTTCTACAAAGCTAAATTACTAAATTATTTTTATACACTGAATATCTTTTTTTCATTCAATAAGTTTTTAGAGATGACAGTTAGAAAAAAAATCTACAGGTTAAAAAAAAGAGCAAAAAAATATTTACACACTGAAAAAAATTAAATCTCAAAAAAAGGCAATATTAATCATCCGGTTGATAAGTCAACTTAATTAATTCACCCACTATTACACCTTCATAATCTGTTAACGCAATAATGCTATTTTCTTGGACAAAAAACTTTCTTATTCGAGTACCAAATTCCAATTTTTCAGTAAATAGTGCTTTGTCTTCATTGTAAATAAGAAAATAGATAGATCCTCCTCTCATTGAGGCAACAGCAACGCAACTATTTGGAGAATAATATTCTGAGTATTCTGTTGGACACTTTTGTGCATCACTTATTCCTATGGATGGAACAAAGGAGAAAAGGGGTAGATTTGTCGAAATATTATCAGCATCATAGGATTTATTAATTGACTCAAGGTTATATCCTGAACCAAGAGACTGAGTTGGCCAACCGTAGTTTCCATTTTCTAAAATTATATTTATTTCATCCCCTCCTCTGGGACCATGTTCTGCTGCAATTACAGTATCTTTTATTTTTGTAATTCCCTGAGGGTTTCTGTGACCTTTTGAAAAAACATCAACAATAAATTCGTTATTTTTCACTTCTATCCTCAATATTTTACCCCACAAGCTTTCATCTAATTGAGCTTCTTTACTTATTTCACTTCCATTGACATTAGTTGGAGTTCCGGTAGTCATTAAAATTTCATTATCTGATATTCTTAACCATGCACCTCCCACTGAACTCATTACTGAATCCTTCACTGGTAGACAAGAAAACTGCAAAGCTATACTTTTATCTATTAGAGATACTATACGAGCTGAAGCACACTCATTTTCTTTATAAGCTACATAAACATAGCGTTTACCACCAATAGAAAAAATTCCCTTTACACTACTTTCGGTTGCATTAGTCAAGGATAAATATTCAATCAATTTTGGTGAGCTCTGGTTAACATACCAAAGCTCCCTATCAATTAATTCTGCAGCTGCAACCTTTTCAATTCCAACACTCAATGTTTGCCATGTGAATTCGAAATTATTGAGTTCGTAGGTTTTGTTATTATCAGATTTTTCAAAGTTCCCTAAATCGACTTTTTCTCCATAGTCAGTTTCCTCACCAACAATTTCTTCAGCAACAGTTTCTTCACTTTGTTTTTCAGATCCAAGAACTATATTTTTTAATATACTATGTGGAAAAATTTTCCATTGGCCAACAGAAAAAGAATAGCCACTCAAAACTAAAGCCAAGATGAAATAAAAAATAAACTTCTTATTAGATTGGAGTTTCGAAGTAAACACTTTAATAATTTATCCTTTTTTTGATTAGAACATAACTAATTTAATTTTATTCCATTAATTAGTTTACATTAATACCTCAAAATGTGTATTTAGATTGTTAATAGCTCATTTTAAAGCAATAAAATTAATTTGATTGTTAATATTATCTTTAATGATTAAAAAATATAAAGAATTATTTAAAGACATACTCTATGTTTCAAAACTAACAAATGTAAATAGAAAAAAAATTCGTATTCTTTTATCTGTTATATTAGCCAATACTATAGTTTTTTCAGATATTGGCATAATCCTAGTTTTTGCTTCACTCCTGGACAGCTCTGCAGCAGAATCAAATTTTGTAGTTGAATATATAAAAGATAATCTGTACCTACTCCCGTTAATTGTTTTGGGAAGATTTATATTAATCTTTATCGAAAAACTAAATTTAGCTACCTTAGAAATAGAAATTCAAGAAAAAGTAAAAATACACTTGATAAGAGAGATGTTTGAGAAAAGTAATTATTCTATAGCCGATGCCTATTATTACATCAATGAAGTAACGGGACACATTGCTTATTTTTATGGAGGACTTTCAGCAACAATAAATGCATTACTTCAAATGGTAGTTTACATTTCGTATCTTATTTTCACTGATATTGAATCTGTTTCTACATTTGGAATAGGTGCATTAATTTTGTACCTTCCTACGAGATATTTATTGAAGTTAAATAGAGAATATGCACACTTAAATTGGGTTAAAGCAAGAGAATTTAATTTTAATATAAGCAGACTTATTGACAACATGTATCTTATTAAGATTTTACAAAAAACTAATGTAGAAATTGAAACGACAAGACTTAAAATAAAAGAAATTAATACAATAGGTCTAAAAAGTAGTCTTTTTGCAATATTAAATTCAATGATCCCCAATTTTTTTACAGTTTTCATAATGTCGGTTTTAATTGTATTTTTTAATTTTGCAAAGTATTTAACTTTAGAGTTTATAGGAATAGTAATACGACTTTTTCAGACCCTAGGAACTTTCAACACGATGTTAACTAGATTAATAAATTCAAAAGTTCATATTGAAAAATTATATGAACTTGACTCCAACAAAGAGGCATCAAGATCAGCCTCTTACATTCTTGAAAAAAATGATAAATCGGAAAATATAATAACAGTGAGAAATGTAGAATTTAGTTACTTCAGCTCTGAAGAAATATTATTTCAAGAGTTAAATTTAGATTTTAAAAGAGGAGATCATGTAATTATAACTGGCCCTAACGGTTCTGGAAAAAGTACGCTATTGGGATTACTGGCTGGCGTTCTGTATCCTTCAAAAGGATCTGTTACAACAGCAACTGATCAATATGGTTATATAGGAGTTACACCAATGATTTTTGAAGGCACTCTGAAAGAAAATTTATTGTATGGGAACAATTCAGATATAACAGACGAAGAGCTTCAAAGAATGATTGGTGAATTCAAACTATTTAGCGAAAATAAAGATATAGATTTAAATAAAAATGTTAATAATAAGTCACTATCTTCCGGTCAAATGCAGAAGATTTCATTTATGAGAGCTCTACTTTCAAAGGCAAAAATTTTACTTTTAGATGAGTCAACCTCAAATCTAGACATTGAGACAAAAAACTTTATATTTGAGATTCTAAATAAACAAAAAATTACAATAATAAATTCAACTCACAATCCAGAAGATTTTGAAAATGTTGATAGACATTTAAGAATATTTATGGATGGGGACTTACGAAAAATAAAATCCACCTAAAATGCTGATGGTAATTTGATTAAAAGTATTTAATCTTCTATTCGTTTTCTTTTTAAAAAATTATACAATCCTAGAAAATCATACTTAATGGTTGTCAATATGTATATAAACTTTTCTGCTGGGGTACTTGTGACATATTTTATATGTTCAGTTGGAGCTTTTATGTTCCAACTTTTTAAAATATTGATATTGATAAAGTTTTTATTGAAAGCCAAATGTTCAGTCGAAAAATCAATATTATTTGGGTCAGAAGCATAAGTGTTATTTAATAAATCAATATCAGAAATTTTGTAGATCCCCATACCTCCAAACCCACTTTCAATAGGAATCAAATCAGTTTTGAAGCTTTCTGGGGACAGCTGTTTTCTAAAGATAAAGATATAGTTAAATAAAAAAGAGCCTAGTAAATATTTCTTTTTTAATTTATAAGATTTAATTAAAGCATTACCGTTTACCCACCCCTTTTTACGAAGAGCAAAAATGTCATAATAATACGGTGTAGAAAAAGGTAAAAGGCAATCTATTTTTTCTTGATTCATAAAAAAATATATTAGATCTTCTAGTTTTGAGTTACTCATTAAATCAAAAAGATCAAGGTCCATATCCATAGGGATGTAAATAATAGGATTTTTGTAGGTTTTTTGAATTTCCTTTAGGCCAGCATTACGACAATAAGTAAGTCGCTCAATTCTTGAACTATAAGCATCAGAAAGGTTATCAATTTCAAGAAAACTTTCGATAACACCATATTTAAGCAAATCTCTACAGTATTCTTTAGTGCCATCAGTCGAATCAGAGTCAATTATTACAGTTTCAATTTCAAAAGTTGACTTTTCTTTAAACTCTTTAATAAAACTAATATTTTTCTCAAGGCTATCAAAACAGTTTTTTGACAAACCAACAAATTTAAGATTTATGTGATCCATACAAATATCTTAATGAATATAATTATATTTTGGCACAATAAAAGCTACAAGTATGATTATTAACAGTGTGAGATACTCATCACGATTTATATTAAGATAAGTTTTGTAATAATGATTAACATTAAAATAAAAATTTCTTTTTTTAATTGTATTTTCTTCACTAATTTATATTATGTAAAATAATAATTATGAAAAACATTAGTAAATTAATTGATAATTACCTAGAAGAGTCAATACAGACAGCAACTGCCCAGAAAAATTTAAGTGATGTGATAGAAGAAATATCATTAGTTTGTATAAAAAGCATTGAAAGTGGGGGAAAACTGATATTATTCGGTAATGGCGGATCAGCTTCTGATAGCCAACACATAGCTGCAGAATTAATTGGAAGGTTTCAAATGGATAGAAAGCCATTGCCTGCAATTTCATTATCTTCAAATATATCCGTAATAACTGCTCTTGGTAACGATTTTGGATATGAAAGTATTTTTCTTAAGCAAATACAAGCACTAGTAAAAAAAGAAGACGTTGTTATTGCTTTATCAACTTCTGGTACAAGTCCAAATATATTAGAAGCACTAGATTACCTAAAAAAAGAAAACCTAACAACAATTGGACTAACTGGAAATGACGGAGGAAAAATGAAAGACTTATGCGATTACATTGTAATGTGTCCATCTTCAAAACCATCATTAATTCAGCAATCCCATATAACAATCGGACAACTTCTGTGCTTAATAATTGAAGACTACTTTTTTAATAATTAGATGTGTTAGTACAAAACTTAAAAGAATTAGAAAGAGTTGTAAAAGAAGAAAAAATTTCAAAAAATTTTATTGGAACAATTAACGGTACTTTTGATTTACTTCATGAAGGACATATTGATGCTATAAATTATGCAACAAAACACTCACAAAAATTATTTATACTTATAAATTCAGACAGGAGTGTAAAGATTTACAAAGGTCCACACCGCCCCATAGAAGAACAGCATGTTAGAGCAAATAAAATGGAAGAGAGGTTTCCAGAGCATTACATTTTTATTTTTGACGATATAAATCCACTAACTACTTTAGAAAAGATTTCACCGAACGTTCATTTTATTGGCCCAGATTGGGGATCTAATACTCTTGAACAAAAACTCATAGAGTCACATGGAGGTGTAGTCAAAAATATAACAAAAAATATTGAAATTTCAACAACTTTACTTTTAAGAAAAGATCATTTAGAGATAGCTTCAGAAAAGGCTATTTTTTTAGATAGAGATGGAACAATAATAGTCGATAAAAAATATCCAGTAGATCCAAATCAAATAGAGTTTCTTCCAAAAGCATTAAAATCTTTAAAAAAAATTTCAAAATTAGGATTCAAACTTTTTATTGTTTCTAATCAAAGTGCAGTTGGTAGAGGTATTACGACTCAAGATGTGGCTATAAGTTTGAATAATAAAGTAGTTGAGCAGCTTAAAGAAAGTGGTATCGAGATAACGAAATCTTTTATAGATTTTAGTCACCCTAGCGAGAATTCAAAAACACGAAAACCTAATACTCTATTCCTAGAAAATGCGTCTTTAGAGTATAAATTATCATTGAAAGATTCATGGGTAATAGGAGACAAACCTAGTGATATCTTATTTGGGAAAAGGGGAAATACAAAAACACTTCAGATAAAAGGTGATTATGATATTTCTGAATTTGCAGACTTTTATATAAATAATCTTGCACAAGCTTATGAAATAATTTCACAACACTAATATTAAGATTCATGGCAAAATATACAAAAAATGAACTAATTGATTTTGAAAATAAGATAATAAATAAATATAAAGATAATAAACTTCCCTTTCTTTTTCACTTATGCGGGGGAAATGAAAGTCAACTAATTGAGATATTTAATGATATTCAAGATGGTGATTATGTATTTGTCACTCATAGAAATCACTATCATGCATACCTTCACGGAATAGATCCAAGTTTGGTACTTGATAGAGTTTCTAATGGTAGAAGTATGTTTTTATATGATAGGGAGAAAAATTTCTTTTCTTCCGCAATTGTCGGTGGAATTCCTGAAATTGCAGCCGGGGTGGCTTTAGCTCTTAAAAAAAAGGGTATAGACAAAAAAGTATGGTGTTTTGTTGGAGATGGAGCCGAAGATACTGGTCATTTTTATGCTGCAGTAAGATATGTAGAGTCAAACAACTTACCTTGCAACTTTATTATAGAAGATAACGATATTTCTATTCAGGCTTCAAAAAAAGATAGATGGGGGAGTGATAAAAACTTTAACTGGCCGAATTGTGTTACTAGGTATAACTACAAGTTGAAGTATCCACATGCACGAATTGAAGAGTTTTGTGATCTTTCAATTGCAAGTGAGTATAAAAAAACAGATGAAGAATACTTTCCAGTTTTGAAGTCTTACGAAACACCGACTGTTTCAAAAGGGCTAACAAATCTAAGTTTTAATGATGCAGTAACAAATGCAATGACTACATTAGGAGAAAAAGAGGATACAATTTTTTTGGGCTATAACGTTGGTTCAGACTTTGGAAATGCAATGGGAAACTTTAAAAACATTGATGATAGAAAAAAAATTGAAACTCCTGTAGCTGAAAATTTAATGTCAAGCTTAGGAATGGGTCTTTCTCTTGAAGGCTTCAAACCCGTTGTTTATTTTGAACGGCATGATTTTATGATGGTTGCGATGGATTCACTAGTAAACCATGTTTCCCAAATAGAAAGAATTTCTCATGGCGAATTTAAGGCACCTATTATATTTCGGACAGTAGTAGCTGATGAAGGACCTTTTTATTCTGGCCCAACTCATTCACAGGATTTCACCGAAGTATTTAAAAAGTCTCTCAGCTTTCCTGTCCTTGAACCCAAAACATCTCAGGAAGTAATAAGTTTTTATGATTATGCATATAGAGCTGATTTTCCAGTGATGATTGTAGAAAAAAAATCTAGATTTTGATTATTCTAGGTTTATTATTTTTTTTATCTCCAACTACTGAAATACCTAATTCAGAAACTGCTTTTTTTGATTGATTCTGAGCAAAATTTATTGACTTTTCAATATTACTATTTTGCACATAGCTAGAAACTAGTCCTGCAAGAAATGTATCCCCTGCTCCAGCAAGACTTCTAATCGTAACTGGCTTTTTTATTTGAAAATTTTTATTTTTAAAGACAGCCCCTTTTTCGCCTTTCGTAATGATTAAGTTCAATTGTTCTAAGTATTTTTTTGGAGTGAACTGAGAGGTATTTTCAAATTCATAATTGTTTATTTTTATATAATTAAAGTTTTCACACCACTTTTCAAGAACTTTACTAGTTTGTAAAAATGATAGTTTAGAATTAGTAGCTATATAGTTCATTTGCTCCTCTGTAAGAAATCCCTTATTGTAATCAGAAACAATTACAGCATCATATTTATTTAATTTTATTTCTTTTAATTTTCGGATATTAGGAATACCATCATTTTCATCAACTCTCATTACAAGTTGGTTACTTCTAATGTCAACGAAACGTATTTTCTTAATGGACTTCGAGTTAGTGATTAGGTCACAATTTATTCCAAAAGAAGCTACATTATTTGCAACATTTAAGGACATCCCTTCATAGATAACCTCTTTTTCTTCTTTAAAAATTGGGACAGGCGCTTCTTGATCCAACCTATCACAAATTCCATATTTGTATATGTCCTTACAGGAGTCTCCAATAACTAAAATTTTCATACTATTTATTTTCTATAAGTATTCTACTACCTACCAACATATGATTTTCTAACATCTCAAACCCTTTATTAATTTCGTTAAGTGAAATTTTTCTTTCTATCAATATACTAAGATCAAGAATTCCATTGTCATGTAATGATAGTATTTTGGGTATATCTTTTTCAGGATTTGTTAACCCGCCCTGACTGTCAAAAATATTTATACCTTTGTACAGTTTAAGAAAATTAGAAATAACTAAATTTTCATTCTTTTTAGGTTGTCCGACTAACACTAGAGATCCACCGGGTTTTAATGAATTCAATAATTTATCAATTACTAATCCATTGCCGGTAGTGTCAATGGCATATTCAACACCATTGTCATTTGTAATGTCCATAATTTCTTTATCAAAATTAGAATTATCAGCTATGTTAATCTCGTGAGTTGAGCCTACAGAATGCGCAAAATTAAGCTTGTCATCACTTAAGTCAAGTGCAATAATTTTTTCTGCTTCTTTTAGTTTTGCTCCCATGATTGTACTTATTCCTACACCTCCAACTCCTGAGATAACAAATGAACTATTAGAAGAAATATTTAATTCATTATTAATGATTCCTATTCCAGTAGTTACTCCACAGCCCAATAATGAAGCTATATCTAAGGGGTGATGGGGGTCTATTTTTGTTATTCGATTTTCTGAGACAATTGACTGCTCAGAGAAGGTAGTAATTAAACCTGCTCCTATATTCTCTTGTGCAGATTTAGAGTAAAAATTTGGAAAATTCGAATCTACACCCGATGATTTTCTCCAGTGCAGCACAACATGATCTCCAGATTTTACTTTGTTCACCTTTGGGCCAACCGCCAGGACTACTCCAGATCCTTCATGTCCCATAAGGCAAGGCAGAAATTTTTCTTCAATTTTGATACCTTTTTTTTGATTTATTTGAGCACCACATATGCCTGTAAATTTAATATCTACTAAAACCTGATTTTTATCTAAATCTGGAATTAATAGTTCTTCAATTTCTAAATTTTCACCAAATTTCCTTAAAACTGCAGCTTTCATTGAAGATCTTTTTTGTAGGCAACTAAACCATCTTCTAAATTATATTTTGGGTACCAAGAAGGAAGAAATTTTTTTTTGTCAGCAAGCGTAGAAAACTGATAATTTTTTGGAATAGAGGACTTGCTGAGATATTCAAATTCTCTATTAATAAAGTACATAATTTCCTCAAATTCACTTTGTACTCCTGATCCAACATCAAATATACCCGTTGGGGTATCTGGATGCATAGAAGATATATTGGCATCAACAACATCTTCAATGTATACGAAGTCTCTCTTAGGTTGTCCTGGAAATAGTTTAAAGGTCTTACTACTATCAGTCAGAGCTTGGAAAGCAATCGAAGACATCTTACCTTTTTTATCTTCACCTGGGCCATACACATTGAAATACCTTAATCCAATGAAGTTCTTAACTTTTGAGGAACCATATTGCTCTGCAAGATATTTTGACCAACCATAGATATTTTCTGGAAGACCATTTTTACCATAACATGCTGCGCTAGATGAATATATAACTTTTTTATTCGAATCCCCAACAAAATCAAAAAGAACTTTTGAGAAATAATAATTATAGAATAACATTTCATTCACATCATAATTCATCGTATTTGAATCAGCACCAATGTGAAAGATTACCTCAGAAATTGAGACAAGCTCTTGTAGTCGTTCAATCCAGTCATTATTTATATCTATGTCCTTTTTTTCAAATAAAAGGAGTTCATCATATTTGTCGTTCATAGATTCTAACTTATTAAGCACAGAGTTCCCGATAAACCCTTCGTGACCTGTTATAAGGATGTTATAATTTTCAATAACATAATTTTAATAAATAAAGAAAGTTATATCGTAATTTAAGTAATGAAATCTATAATTGTACATCATAACACAGGTCTCGGAGATCATTTAATATGTAATGGCATGATAAATTTTCTTTCTATGAAGAAAAAAGTTTATTTAATTTCTAACAAAAAAAATTACTACTCGATAAGATATTTGTACTCAGAAAACTCAAATGTAACTGTTCTTCCTATATTTAGAAACAATAAATTTGAGTTTTATCTGTTAAAAGTATGTAAATTTTTTTTTAAAAACTTAGAAAATAGTTCTGAAAAACTTTTATCAAGATTATATTCTTTTATCTTGAGGAAAAAAGTTATCTATGTTGGCTTTAACGATGTGACTTATCCAGAATGGGATAAGTCTTTTTACACTTCTATCGGTCTTGATTTTAATATAAGGTATGATTATTTTCGTTTGCCAGCTGTATTACCTAAAAAGCCAAATAAAATTCCAAAAAACATTGCTTTTATCCAAGATGTTTCATCACAAGGGAAATATAAATTAGAAATTAATACAAGACAAAAAAAAATATTCTTAGGAGAATACAAAAGCAAAAACTTTTTTGATAATCTTCATTTTATATATGAAGCCAAAGAGATACATTGTATTGATAGCTCATTAGTTCACCTTATTGAGGGTCTTAATTTAGGACATTCTACAAAATTAATATTTCACGATGTGGAAAGGTATAATCAAGCAACGATTCCAGATGCAAGATTTAATATGCGACACAATTGGGAAATAATTAAATATAAAGAAGAATCTTCATTTTACTAAGTTTAGTTATAATCAATTATCAATGGCAAAAATAATTATTACAGGAGGACTTGGTTACATTGGCACTGAGTTAACTAAATTGTACTTTAATGATTCCAATAACGATGTGTCAGTCATTGATAACAGTTTTTTTTCTCAAAGAGTGCAAAATCTTGTTGATGCAGGAATTAATTATCACAATGTGAGTATCTTAGATGTAGACAAACTTGAACCCTTACTACATGACGCTGACATTATTTACCATTTAGCAGGAATAACAGACGTACCCCAGGTAGAAAGTAAATCGTCTGAAGAAAAGAATCTAAAAATTCATGAAGTTGGCATAGTAGGGACAAACAACATAATAAAATTAACTAATAGAAACTCAAAGATAATATTTCCATCAACTCACGTAGTTTTTGAAGGACTTAATAAGATAACAAAAGACATTACAGAAGAAGAGGCCGTTAGTGCTAATTTAGTCTATTCGAAGGTAAAAGTTCAAAATGAAAATGATTTAAAGAAATCAGACTTGAATTTTACCATTCTTCGACTGGGTTCAGTCCACGGACTTTCAGATGATTCAACAAGACTAAATATTATGCCAAATTTATTTTCTAAACTATCTTCTCAAAAAGGAGAACTAAGACTCTATGGAGGAGGTGTCCAGCTAAAGAGTTTAGTTTCAGTAAAAGATGTAGCAAGATGTCTAAAATTTTCTGGCGAAAGTAAAAAAACAGACAGACAGGTATATCACTGCACCTCAGAACACTTTACAGTAAAAGAAGTTGCAGAAATCTGCAAGAATAAGGTTCCTAAGTTAGTAATTAAATCTTCATCTGAGGATATACCAAATCTAGGATACAGTCTATCAAATAAGAAACTTTTGGATACAGGGTTTGAATTTAAAATTTCATTAAGCACATCCATTGAAAAAATGATTAGCGCTTGGTCTAACTAATATAGATTTTATGGAAAGTAATGAAAAAGTTGAAAAGGGAAAAAATCCTTATATTGACGATCGTGGAGAAATATCAAATTATTATTTAGATAATAAGATAAATCATGTAGGTCTAATATCTTCTATCAAGGGTTCAGTGAGGGGCAACCACTATCACCCAGAACAATTACAGTCATGTCTTCTTATTAGGGGTTCATACTTAAGTGTTACAAAAAATTTAAACTACGAAAATTCAAAAATAGAAACAAGATTAATTAAGGCTGGAGATATCTCAATTATTGAAAAAAATATAGCTCATACGATGGTTTTTTTAGAAGACTCTATTTTTATTAATTTAGTTGATGGTGAAAGAGCACATGAGAATTATGGACAAACACACACTTTCCCTTTAGAGTTAGTCGATAATGCATTGGCTGATATCTATCTATCAACATATAAGACAGATTGTAGAACTTGCGGAAAATCTAATCTCTCATTTATTCATTCATTTGGGCTAAGTCCTTTGGCAAATAATTTATTAGAACACCCAAATGAGAAAAGTATATCTTATCCACTCGAACTTAATTTTTGTACTGACTGTAGCAATGTACAGTTAAATACAGTTGTTGATGCATCAATTCTGTTTGATGAATATCTATATACTTCGTCTACAAGCATAAAATTCGTTGAACATTTTGAAAAGATAGCAAAAAGCATAATTACAAAAACAAATGTGGGTAGTGATATTTTTGTAGTTGATATAGGTAGCAATGATGGTATCTTTTTAAAACCATTAAAAGAAAATGGAATCAGAGCATTAGGTGTAGAGCCTGCAAAGAATCTAGCTAAAATTGCAAATAAAGAAAATTTAGAAACTATCAACTCTTATTTTGATGCGGAAACGGTAATTAAAATCAAAGATGAATATGGGAAAGCAGATTTTGTGACAGCATTTAATGTTTTTGCACATAGCGATTTCTTAAAGGATATTGCCCAGAATGCTTTTGATTTACTCAAAGAAGGTGGGTCCTTCATAATTGAAGTACAGTCCCTTGCGGCGATGATAGAAGAAATGCTATTTGATAACGTTTATCACGAGCATGTAAATTATTGGAGCTTATTAAGCTTAGTTAACTTTTTTAAAGGAATTAATCTTCATGTCAACGACTTTGAAAATGTAGACACTCACGGAGGTTCTTTAAGAATTTATGTTTCAAAAAATGAGGGACAATCTCAATCAGTTATTAATCAAATAAAATATGAGAAGAAACTGCAATTAGATGAAATTCAGACTTACCTCAACTTTTCAAAAAAATTAAATGATCAAAAGACAAGAATTTTTGATGAACTAAAAAATGAGAAAGAATCAGGTAAAAAAATTATTTTCTATGGAGCTCCTGCAAAAGCAACCACCTTATTGAATTATTACGGAATTGATTCAGAAATTGTAAAATATACGATTGATGACAATCCTCTTAAAATAAATAAATACATACCCAATACTAAAATACAGATTGTTGATAAAGAATTCGCTCAAAAATATGACCCAGATTTAATAATTGTCTTAGCTTGGAACTTTTTTGAATCTATAAAAGAAAATAATAAAAATTTGTTTCCTAGAGCAAAATTTTCTAAATTAACAAAATAATTTAACAAACATTAATAAATAAAATTAATTCTTATATACCATATCAATATTATTGATTATATTGTAAAAACTCCAGTGGTTCTATTTTTATACAACAAACCAGACACTACTCAAAAAGTCCTTAGACAAATTAAGAAAGTTCAACCATCTAAACTCTATTTGATTGCTGACGGTCCAAAAAACGAAATTGATAGATTAATTTGTCAGCAAACTAGAAACACTGTTGAAATAATCGATTGGGAATGTGAAGTTGAGAGGGTGTATCAAAATGAGAATATTGGGCTAATAAAAACTTTCAACCAAGGATTAGGTTATGTATTTGAAAAAGAAAAAAGAGCAATCATCTTAGAGGATGACACATTGCCAAGCAAAAGCTTTTTCCGCTATTGTGATGACTTATTAGATAAGTATGAAAGTAATAAAAAAATAGGTCAAATTAATGGATATAATTACCTTTCAAAAGTAAAAGTAAATGAAAGCTATTACTACAGCAACTATCCTGAACTTTGGGGGTGGGCTACATGGAGTGATAGATGGACTAAATATAATAATCATGAATTTGATGATTGGGACAAAATTAAAAATTCAGATAGTTTTAAAAATAAGTTTTTCTCAAATAACGAATATGAATATTATTACACAATTTTTGATAATGCAAGCCAAGGTAAGATTGTTTCTTGGGAATTTCCTTGGTCTTTTGCGTTTAGGACAAATCAGCTTTTAGCAATATCCCCAAAATTTAATTTAGTTAAAAATCTTGGATTCGGACATATTGGCGCAACCCATACCCATCAAAGACATAAATACCTGTCAGTTACTCGGAATAAAAAATTTAACATGAAATTTCCCATGATTCCCCCAAGTGAAGTTTTTCTAAATGATGACCTTACGATTAAAGAATTTAATAAAAGATTGTTAAAAAATTCTAATTTAAGTAAATTAATTTACAATTTCAATAAATTAAAAAAACTTATAAAGAATTAGAAGTAATTCTTTATGTGTTTATGCAAGCACACCTGACAAAATCGAGTCCATATATTTAATAATTAAGTCATAAACATTTGGCTCTTCTGTAAAAGGACTTTTTTCACGTACATACCCATATACATGTTGAGTACCAATTATTAAATTTGTTGCGATTACGCCAAAAGGTATAATATTTTGTGTCCAATAGTTTTTAAAATTTAATTTATCATATTCGTTCATAGATACATAGAGAACAGGAACTAATAGTACACTAAATATTCTGCTTGTATCTAGTGAAATAGATGTAAAGGCAATTGAAATTAGAATAGGTATATAAGTTTTTTTCATCATGGAGGAGTCACTAAAAATAGCTGTGACGATAAATAAAATAATAAAACCTAAAAAACCGGAATAAATTATATTAATAAACTCTTTGGTGATTATTTCTAACGAATTTGAAACTACGCCCTCATTTAATAGGAATCGAAACCTACCCCTACCATCAAACCCAACGTTTGATTTTAATTGTTGGTTTATAAAATATCCAATAAAGTAGGTTGGCAAAACTATTTTTATGAACTGAAATTTTCTTTCATTCTTAGTCAGAAAAAATATTGACAATAATAGTCCCAAAGCCAGTGCAGAGTGATTAACTACCAGGAGTAAAGAAAATATAAATATTTTTATCTTACTTTTTTGATCATTTTTAATAACTTCGTGAATAAAAAACAAAGTTAATGCAACTGTCAGCATGTCGCCATATCCGATAAACCAAACAGATGGAACCAGCCACCCTCCAAATAAAAATAGATAACTATGTTTTCCCAATTCTGCAATCTTGTAACAGATAAGAAATAAAAATATGTTTGTTATAAAAAATAAAAATAGTAGAAAAATTTCATTATTTTTTATTCCGAGGTAGGCAGGTATTAAATAATTTAATGGAGAGTCAATTGAGAAATCCTTACTGTTGACTGTTCCATCATTAATAATATCATTTATGACACTATGTTTTAAAACTATATTTTGAACAAAAGTGTATCCGTAAACTATATTGGCTAAAATCTGTGATAGAAAAAAGTATGTAGATACTCTAGCTAATTTACTTTTCATGATGAAAGTATAATTTTAAAATATATTCTATGTTGTTTTTAATTAATAACTTTTTTAGATAATGACTAGATATCAATTCACTAAAATAAATTTAATGAAAAGAAATTAAGAATCATAAAAACTAGATATAACTTCTACTTCCCGGTTGAATATTTTTTCAAGTGAGTTACTAGCACTAATTCCGTCTTGCGCTTCTTTTGATATTTCAAAGAGTTGTTTTTTATTACTAATCAGATTTTCAATTACCTCATAAAGATTCTCATTTTCATCGATTAAATAACCATTTATATTGTGAGAAATAATCTCTCGATTATTTTGTATATCACTGGCAACCACAACACATCCAGACGCCATAGCTTCCAAAATAACTTTAGGATTTCCCTCAAAAGTAGAAAAAAGGACAAATATCTTGTATTCTTGATAAAGATCTAGAAGATCTTCATTAGCAAGTTTTCCTAAAAATTTAACATTCCCTCCTAATTTTTTGAGTTCTTGATATTGACTTCCATTTCCAACTATGTCAAGTCCTAAATCTGTTTTTTGAAAATAAGAAATTAATTTAATATAATTTTTTTGTTTTTCCAACCTTCCAACCGTTAACACTCTGTTTCCAACTCTTTCATCAATGTTCTTGACAGATTCTCTACTAACTACCCAATTTGGACTTAAGAATATTTTATTTTTATTAACAAATAGATAGTTTTTATTTAAAAATTCTTTATCTGAAGTTGAAGATACGGAATATGCATCACTAAAAAGTAACGAAAAATATGTAAGCATATAATATAGCAAACGTTTAAAGTAGCTTTTCCTATTTTTTATCGCAAAAATTAAAGGATCATATCCAGTTCTAACATAAAGAGGTTTTTTATATAAAAATTTTGCCATTAACGGTACCCAAGATCCTAATAATTGGTTAGTTTTTAAAACAGATGCTTGCCGTATTTCATTATTAATTCTAAAAGGAATTGTTAAAGACTTTAAAATACGGACAACTTTATATCTCGAATAATTCATTAACGTGTATGCAGGGATGATATTTATGTTTGTTTTAGGTATTAATAATCTATCTGATTCATCACCAAAAGTTACAAATGTAACATTTATGCCCTTTTCAACTAATTTTTTGTAAATTAAAATTTCTCTATCTAGAAGACCTGAATCAAGCCAGTTTTTTAAAGAAATATCAAATGTAAAAAACAGAATAATATGCATTCGTTATCATTAATCTAGTATGAGTTTTGTGTTAATTATTAGAATATATTAATTTATGAAAAAAATGCTAGTGATACATACAAAATACCGAGCCAGAGGCGGTGAGGATATTGCTGTACAAAACGAATTAGAGTTTTTAAAAAAATACTATCAAGTTGAGATAGTTTATTTTGATAATATAATTACCAATTATTTCAAACAGACAGTTGCATTTCTTTTAAACAAAAATAGTGAAAGTAATTCCAAAATTGCTAAGTTGCTAAAAAGTTTTGAACCTGACTATGTATATATTCACAATACATGGTTTAAAGCTTCTTTAGGGGTGTTCAAATTATTAGAGAGCAAAAAATATAAAATAATCTTAAAACTCCATAATTTTCGATATGATTGTACAAAATTTCACAGCTCATCTAAACATCTTAAAGGACAATCTTTTTGTAAGGCATGTGGTATTCAGGCGGATCAAGTGGGAATTTATAATAAATATTACTTAAACTCATATTTAAGATCATTTTTGCTGAATCATTATGGAAAAAAATACTTTAAAATAATAATGAACAATGATTTAAAAATCTTTGTTTTAACTAATTTTCATAAAAAATATTTATCAAATTTGGGTATTGATACAAAAAAAGTTGAAGTTTTCCCAAACCACTTATCTATACCCAACCCTAACAAAACTGAAGTAAGTCAAAAATATCTAGTTTATGCGGGAAGGATATCTGAAGAAAAGGGAGTAGAGGAGCTAATTAATACTTTTCTCAAAGCTAATCTTAAAAACATAAATTTAAAAATAATTGGCAACGGTCCACTTCTTCCTAACTTGAAAAAATCCTATAATCATTCCAGAATAGATTTTTTAGGTGAAATAAAAAATGATGAGGTTCTTTCAATAATTGCAGATTCAGTAGCAGTTATTACAGTTACAAAATTACTTGAAGGGCAACCAACACTGCTCTGTGAAGCTTCTTCAATGGGAGTGCCCTCAATATTTCCAAACTCTGGTGGTATATCTGAGTTTTTTCCAAAAAATTATAAACTATCATTTAATCCTTTTGATTATTCAGACTTACAAAAAAAGCTAATGAGTACTCTAGAAATAGATAGAATGGTTAAATTAGGAAATGAAAATAAAAACTTCATAAAAGATTATTTAAATGAAAAAAACCTTATCGATAAGTTCAATACCTTTATAGATGAATAATAAAAACAAAATTTCTGTGATAATGAGCGTTTATAATAATGAATCGTCTGTTGCGAGAGCAATTGAAAGTTTATTAAGCCAAACATTCAAAAATCTTGAGATACTCATTGTTGATGATGCTTCGACTGACAGCACATATCAAATATGTAAAAATTTTTCTTCAAATAATGAAAATATTAAGTTATTTCAAAATGATGCAAATATAGGCTTAACTAAGTCATTAAATTTTCTCGCCGACAAAGCAACAGGTGACTTTTTAGCAAGACAGGATGGGGATGATATAAGTAGTCCTAATAGATTACAATCTCAGATAACTTTTATGAATAACAACAAAGTTGATGTTTCTACAACAAGGGCATATGACCTAAATACAAAAAGAATTCTTCGAAAATACTCTTACTATTTACCAAATAAACTTTTGATGTATTTTAAGAATCCTTTTATACACGGTACTTTAGTAATAAGAAAAAGTGTATTTATGAAGATATCAAAATACAATGAGAAATTTAAATTTGCTCAAGACTTTAAATTATTTAAAGATTTGAATGACAATAATTATAAAATAATAATTCTTAAAGAGCCGCTGTATTATCTGAATACGAAAAATAATATTTCAAGTAATTACAAAAAAGAACAGAAATACTACGCAGATTGTGTAATTAATAATATTGAACCAAAGAATTAAGTAATATTTATGAAAAAAATATATATAAATTCAGCAAATGAAGATTGGATTGCTGATCGTTTCAAGGATGAGTGGATAAAGTATAATAGTGAAGAATTTACTTTTACTAGTGCCGCTAAAGCTGATTTGATTTGGATATTATCACCATGGACGTGGAATAAGATCCCAAAAAGACATTTAAAAAACAAAAAAGTTTTTTGCACTATCCACCATATAGACGAAGATAAATTTAATTCTTCTGAGAAAAAAGAGTTCGAGAAGCGAGATAATTACATTGATGAATATCACATAACTACTAGAAAAACTTATAAATTTCTAAATGGTATTACTGAAAAACCAATTATTGAGATACCTTTCTGGGTGAATCAAAACTTATGGTATTTTAAAAATGATAAGCATAATATAAGGAAAAAATATAATTTAGAATCTTCTGATTTTCTTATTGGCTCTTTTCAGCGAGATACGGAAGGAAAAGATTTGATTAGTCCAAAGTTGTCAAAAGGTCCCGATAGGTTTATCGAAATCATTAAATATTTAAAAGAAAATACACCTAATTTACATGTTGTGCTCACAGGAAAACGTAGACAATATATTATTGAAAATCTAAATAAAAATGGAATTAAATTTAGTTATTTTGAAATGACAAATTTTGAAGAATTAAATGATCTTTATAATATTTTAGACTTATATGTAGTTGCTTCACGAGTCGAAGGAGGCCCGCAATCTATTCTTGAGTGCGCCCTTACTAAAACTCCAATAATTTCAACAGATGTAGGTGTTGCATCAAAAATATTATCTAAAGAATCAATATTCGATATGGATAATTTCTTTGATGCCACTCCAGATACTCAAGCTGCATATTTGAATGTTAAAAGGTACACTATTCCAGAAGGATTTTTAGAATTTAATAAAGAGTTTTTAAAAAATGAAAATTAGTATCGGTACAAATATAAAACAGGGACCCTGGGGAGGGGGTAATTTATTTGCTATAAACTTAATTAATTACTTAAAAAAAAATAATCATGAAGTTGTTAACCATCTAAAAGATGATGATATTGACTTAATTCTTATAACAGAGCCAAGAAAAACATCAGAATCATCAGCCTTTACTCACATAGACGTAATGGAATATTTAACTTACATAAAAAAAGATACACTAGTTGTTCATCGTATTAATGAGTGTGATGAGAGAAAAAATACAAATTTTGTTAATCAATATCTAATTAATGCAAATAAAGTTGCTGATCATACAGTTTTTGTCAGCACTTGGATTAAAAACTTATACCTTGATCAAGGTATCAGCGAGAAGGAAATGACTGTAATATTGGCAGGTGCAGATAGAAGTATTTTTAATTCAGAAAACTTTCATGAATGGAAAACTAAAGAGCCCTTAAAAATTGTAACTCATCATTGGGGGGCTAATTGGAACAAAGGTTTTGAAATTTATCAAAAACTTGACCAAATGATAGAACTTCCAGAATGGAAAGACAAATTAGAGTTCCAATACATCGGTAATTTACCACCAAAATTTAAATTTACAAACGCAACCCATACTGAACCACTTTCTGGAAAAAAAATGGCTGAAGAGATAAAAAAAAATCATCTTTATTTAACGGCTTCTTTAAATGAACCTTCAGGAAACCACCATATAGAAGCTGCACAATGCGGTCTTCCTTTACTTTACATAAATAGTGGCGGTATCCCGGAATATTGTCAGGGATATGGAATTGAGTTTAATAGTTTAAACTTTCAAGAAAAATTAATAGAGGCTTATTATTCCTATAAAGTATTAAGAGATAAAGTATCAGTCTATAAAGGAGATGCAGAATTGATGTCTAAAAATTACGAGGAATTATTTTTAAGACTTTTTAACAATAAAAAATCAATAATTTCGAAGAGGGATACAATTTATAAAGTAAATAAATTTAAAAAAAATCTATTTTTCCTTAAAAGAAGATTAAATAGTTAAAATTATATATAGATGCTAAAAACACCAAAAATAAAAAAAAACATAAATTTATTGCTAACACTTACTGCAATAGCCACTATTTCACCGTTAATGCTTTTTGCGAGACCTTACGTTGGTCTGAGTTTTAAGGGTATTTTACTTGGTCAAGTAGTCATTGGATGTTGTTTATTTTTATTCATTTTAACTTTTATTCCACATTTTTCACGAGTGGTTAAAAATTATGCTGGAGATAAGTTTGTAATAACATATCAGCTAATAGTTCTAAGTTTTTTTATCTTAGCTGGAATATCCGAATCAAATTTTTTAGATCCTTATCCATATAAAACTAGTTCATACATTTGGACAATCTCGATACTATTTGTTTCAATCTTATTTTTTGCAAAAGTCGACATAGAATATAAATACTTTAAAATATTGTTACTTATTCCCTTCCTGATATATCTTTTTTCAACTGGAAATTATCCAGATGTAGTTATTAATTTTTTTAAGGAGAATTCAGATAAATTTCAGTTTTTAAAAGCCTCTGATTTAATGATTTCGGTAATATCGGTAAATATTTTTACTAAACGAATCATTAAAAATGAAGAAACAAGATTTATTTATATAGCTTTGACTTCTGCAGCTTTTATTCCTCTATTGTTATTTATGAGTAGAGGTTCTTTTCTAGGATTAACAGTTTATCTAATAATAGAGTTTTATATCAACAGAAACCTTTTAAAGAAGATACCAATAAAGGCAGTTTTAATAGTATTTTCAACTTTGATGGTCTTTACTTCATCATTATTTTATGTAGATTACTTATATATAAACGAAGATACTAAAACTCTTAATTTTGAAGTATTAGAACCTGGAATAGCTAGCACGCTTTCATCAAGTATTAGTGATTTAGCTTTAAAAGACGAATCTAGAAAAATATTTTTTTCTTTCTACATTCACTACGGTAGAGTTGAATCAAAAGATCCAACAACCAACTGGAGACTAGACATATGGCAAGATATTGTTTATGACCAAATAGATGAAAATAGACTTTTTACTGGCTACGGATATAAAGAGATACTTCCTCAGATGACTGACCCAACAGCTCCAGGAAGACTTGGAAGAGACGGGTTAAATGAAAATGTTCACAGCTACATTTTTAATATTATTGCAAGAGGAGGGCTTATACAGTTTTTTTTATTCCTCTATCTTTATTATTGTATATTGCAAAAATGGTTTGAGAAAAATAAGAATTACAATGTTGTGTCACTAATCTTTCCAGTCATACTCACAGCTTCTTTAGACATTGCTATGGAAGGTGTTCAATACCCTGTTATATTCTTCTTTACACTCGGTTTTTTATTAGTAAATGAACAAAATAAACACACAAGTACTAAGGTATATACTTATAATTAAATCATGAAAAAAGCATTTATAACAGGTATTACAGGACAGGATGGATATTATCTATCGAAACTCTTACTTGAAAAAGATTATCAAATTTTTGGAACTATTAGAAGATCTTCTTCTATTAACACTAATAGAATAGATGAGTTCATTTCACAGTATCAAGATACTGACAGGTTCAATTTGCACTATTCTGATCTATTGGACTCATCATCTTTAAATTCTCTCATTAATAACATATTGCCAGATGAAATATACAACCTTGCAGCCCAATCGCATGTTTCAGTTTCATTTAAAAATCCTCTGTACACATCTCAGACAGGTACAACTGGATCACTTTCTTTATTAGAAGCTGTAAGAAATGCTGATAAGAAGATTAAGTATTACCAAGCTTCATCTTCTGAAATGTACGGTGGTGTTAATAATGAATTCTTAAACGAGGAATCTTTATTTGATCCAAAAAGCCCTTATGCAGCCTCAAAAGTATTTGCACATAATATAACAAAAATATACAGAGACTCTTATGATATATTTGGAGTGAACGGTATATTGTTTAATCATGAATCCCCTCATAGGGGAGAGACTTTTGTGACAAGAAAAATTACAAGAGCAGTTGCAAGAATATATTTAGGGATTCAATCAAAACTAACATTAGGAAATTTAGAAGCTTCCAGAGATTGGGGATTCGCAGGTGACTATGTAAAAGGAATGTGGATGATGATGCAGCATGACCTAGCTGATGATTGGGTTTTGGCAACAGGTGAAACACATAAAGTTAGCGAATTTGCAGAATTAGCCTTTAGAGAGCTTGGTTTAAATTGGGAAGATTATGTTGAAACTTCTCAAAAATATTTTAGGCCAAATGAGGTAGATTACCTATTAGGAGACTACAAAAAAGCTAAATCTAAATTGGGCTGGAAACCAGAGACAAAATTTACAGAGCTAGTAAAAAAAATGGTAGAAAGTGATTTAGAACTGGCCAAGAGAGAAGAAGTTCTTATAAAAAATAATTTATTAAAACCAACATGGGAACATCCAGTTATTTAAGTTTTTATTTTGTCTCGGTTAGACATGTACCAATCGTAAGTTTTAATTAACCCTTCTTCAAGAGAGACTTTTGATTTCCATCCAAGTTGATTTATTATTCCTGAATCTAAAAGTTTTCGAGGGTTTCCGTCTGGTTGTGAATTGTCGAATGTCAGGTTTCCTTTATAATTTACTACTTTTTGAATAAGCGATGCCAAATCTTTAATTGAAATTTCTTCTCCACTTCCAACATTTAATAAATCTACATTAATATCATTGATAATAATAAATTCAATAGCTTTAGCTAGGTCATCCACATACAAAAATTCTCTTAGAGGAGAACCAGATCCCCAAATTGAAAAGTTTATTTCTTCATTTTCTTTTGCTATGTTCATTTTATGTATCAAACCAGGTATGACATGACTATTTTCAGGATTAAAATTATCATTTGGACCGTATAAATTTGTAGGCATTAAATTAATAACCTTACTACCAAACTGTGTATTCATAGATTTTCCTAGCTCTATTGCTGATAGTTTTGCCATAGAATACGGTGAATTTGTAGGTTCGAGTGACCCAGTCATAATAGAGTTTTCCTTAATTGGGTTCTTCACACCTAAAGGATAAATACAACTGCTCCCAAGGTTAATTATTTTGATATTAGGGAACTTTATACATGACTCTAAGATGTTCATATTTATTTTTAAATTTTCTAGTAAAAATTCTGTACGAAGAGTATTATTTGCGACGATACCTCCTACTTTTGCTGCAGCATTAACTACTACATCAGGTGCAATTTCAGAGATGGTTGCTTTTGTGTTTTCAAGAGAAAAAAGATTCGTATCTTTTCTTGTTGAAGAAACTAAAGTAAAAGAGTTACCAGAAGAAGATAGAATCTTTGAAACCGATGACCCCACCAAACCATTACTACCGAAAATTAATATTTTCATTTTATATTATTCCTTAAACCTTAATAACAATAATATTTGATTGCCATTAATATTTATCTTTTTAAAAGACTTTTTAATGAAGCTAATAAAAAATCGATAGGCCTCTCTAGCATAAAAACTTTTAAACTAAAGACACCTTTCAGTATGTTGAATAAAGCATCAATTCTCCAAGTATTGACTAGATGATATTTGCCCAGTCCTAATTCATAAAAGTAATTCTGATAAAATTTTGAGTTCATATTTAGTGCTCCTCTAATTGACCATGGTTTCCAACTCCCTTGGTAATGAATAAATAAAACATTTGCCTCCAAATGACTATTGGGATATGTTACTGAAGTAAGAAGCATTTTAAAATTTAATTGCTCGATTAGTTCTACATATTCACCATCAAAGTAGGAATTTAAAACATCCTGATCCCAATATTCAATTTTAGATATATTTTCTACAAGATGATCTCTCAACAAAGAGTAAGTATTATTTTTTAAAAATTCACTATGATTTATTATCATGACACCGGCATTAAAATAAGAACCACTTTTCATTTTCAACCTTTCAAACATATGTCGATAGTCCATTTTTGTTTCTTTGTTAACAATGAGAACATTCTCCGTCCTTGCTGCTATCGAGAGGTTAAGCGCACCCATTTTTTTTATTGATCTTGAAATTTCAGGTAGTGGATTATTAATACAGACTACATCAGCATCAAGATAAACATAAAACTCTATTTCTTTATCAAGGTATTCATCAATAAATAACCTGTAATACGTTGCCTCAGAAACATGTGCTTCTTCAAGTTCTGGGAAGTTCTCCCAATCACTCTCAAATTTTTTTACTGTAATTTGCTTAATATTCAGGAGATTAATTAATTGCTCTTTGTATTTATTAAAAGATGAGGGATCTTGGTGAATAACTAGTATTGCAATTTCTTCATCAACATTTTTAGCAAGGCTATTTATTGAAATATAAGCTTGTTGGTTATAATTTTCATCAATTGCATAGACAAAGTTCACGGTTTAATTATACGTTTGAATTAGATTACAATAAACCTTTTAATAATTTTCTAATAACCTAGGTTACGGTACAAAACTTTATTCATTCACTATAATTTTTAGCAATGGAAAATAATCTCCCGTATTTATTAAATTTACCTCCTTTTATCCACAGGGGTGTCGATGTTAATAACCTCGGCTTCTTTTCTAAGTTGATTTTTATTATAAAAGGGAAAATAATATCAATAATTACAAATTATGCGAATGAAAACTTTTTTTGCAGCTTAATTAATCTTTTTTATAGCAAAGATGGAAAAATTTATTTTAAACAAGGAAAGTATATAAAAGATAACAAAGATTTTCAAGAAATACATTATCCAAATAAAAGGGTATTAAGAGTCGTAAACAATTATGAAATACATTTGGATAAATTATATAAAACTTATTGCATTGACTTCGTCGATCTAAAAGATGGAGATACCGTTATTGACTGTGGGTCAAATGTAGGCGAGCTCTATTTGTCTATTTTAAAAAATAATATAAAAATTGACTACATAGCATTTGAACCAGATATTGAAACATATGAATGCCTAAAAATTAACACTAGTAGTAATAAAAAAAATCAATATTTTAATTTAGGTCTTTCAAATGTAAATGCTGATAAAGAGTTTTATTTTGATTCGGAGGGAGGAAATTCTTCTTTTGTCGACTTTGGCACAACCTCTAGTAAAATTTTAAAAACAGTTAGATTAGATGAAAAAATTGATTCAGATAAAATTAAACTACTAAAAATAGATGCAGAAGGATATGAACCAGAAGTTCTAGAAGGTGCAAAAAAATTATTCAATAAAATAGAATACATAACAGTTGATTTTGGTGCTGAAAGAGGAATTGACCAAAACATGACCATAATTGAAGTGAATAATATTTTGCTCAAAAATAATTTTGAGTTGATTAACTTCAGTAATTTTAGATTAATTGGACTTTATAAAAATACTGCTTCTTGAGGGTTATATGAATAAAACTTGGATAAGTAAGGTAGACGAAAATATACCAGCATACTTAGAATCTCTAGTAAAAGATAATTTAATGTATCAGATCCAACCAATGGAAAGTGGTACTTCTTTAGTAGGAAAAAAAATTGAATTAGGATATAGTTGTTTCGCTCTCAAGTCTTACTTTATTACTGGTCAATGGAAAAACTTATCTGATAAAGAAAAAAATGAGTGGACAAGCTTTATCAGAGGATTTCAAAATAATGATAAAAGATTTCCCAGTAATTCTTTTATTGATCCCGAACTAGTAAATGATTACGATAAATTTAATTTAAAAAGGGATTCTAAGCGTGTCATCAAGAAAATATTATCACTATCTGAAAAAAATAAATATTTTAATCATGAAACTAATTTACAAAATGCAGTAAAAGCAGAAACTAAACAAGCAATTTCTTCTTTAGTTCAAGTAAATGATAGAAGCTTTAGTGAATATAATGACTTTCCAGATAGCCATGAAGATATTAAAAACTATCTAGATTCCTTGAATTGGCAATATCCATGGTCTGCAGGAGCACAGTTTGCTGGGTTATGTGTATTTGTTTCATGTTTAAATAACAAAGATTTAAAAAATGAACTGATAAGACATTTATCCACTTTCGCAGATTCAATAGTAAATAATGACGGAGCTTATTATAAAGGCGCACAGCCAAACTCAAGTGAAGTAATAAATGGAGCAATGAAAATGTTTTCAGGTTTTGACTGGATAGATAAGAAGATCCATCATCCAGAGAAAATTATTGATCTAGCCCTTAGTATTAAACCTTCCCATGAAGGTTGCGATTTAGTTGATGTAGTGTATGTATTATTCATGGCATCTAAACAAGTGACCTACAGGAGAAAAGAAATACAAAAATATTGTGAAGGGCTAATTCCAGTTATCAAATTACATTATTTCGAGGAAAAAGGTGGTTTTTCGTATTATTTAAATAGAAGCCAAAAGTATTACTACGGTTTGAATATTAGCAAAGGGTTAAATACTCCAGATATACATGGTACAACACTTCTATTATGGGCGTTATCGATGATATTTAAGTTATGTGATTTTGAAGAATTACAATGGAACACACTTAAGCCATAAAATTTTATTTATAGCCAATCAGAATTTCATGTGGAATTTTATAGTCATATTTTTCAATTTTTATTTTATAAGAACTTAAGCTTTTTATGTCTTTAAAGCCAATATTTTTCATCATTAATTTAACAGCTGAGGGTGTATAGTGATAAAAATTCCCCCCAGATCCTGTGTATTTTAAATAAGGTTTTGATTTAGAGAACAGACCAGATTTGAAAGTATTTGAAATATCGATTATGCAGAAATTATTTGTTTTAAAATAAAGTTGCTCTATTGCAGTTATCGGATCTCGAAGATGTTCTAATAAAGATCCACAAAAAGTCACATCGAAATTTTCAAAATTACTTAAATCATAGATTGATCCAAAACTGTATTCCATATTGAGATCAAAAATTTTCTTTACGAAATTGAATTTGTTGGAATCTGATAAATTAAGTGATGAATAGTCATCTTGTAGCTCATCATAGTCAGCATGATTTTCATATTTTTCTTTATAGTCATTTTCATATGTATTAAGAACTTCAAAAGCTATGCTTCCATCATATTTGTTAAAATCTATACCTCTTACGTATTCAGCACCTAAAGACTCTAGGAAGTATTTTGAAAAATATCCATCTGAGCAACCTACATCCATTATTTTTAGCCCACTCATATTTGGGAGGTTTAGATCACTCATTATGTTGTTGTAATCAAAAGTTCCTTTTGATTTATTACCTTCAAAATCGACGCTATGATACCAAGTTCCTTTTTGAATGATATTTTTTATACTTACTGAATTTTTCATTTATATATTTTTTTTATATACCTTCTATTAAAGTGCCTTAAATATTCTAACTTATCAAACTTTATGTTTTTTTGTAGACCAAAACAATCATATCCAAACTGGTTTGGACTAATATTTTTTAATTTATCTTTAATATATTTTGGATGATTTTCAAAAGGCATTTTATGTATATGTTTTGTATACCTTGACTCAATCAGCTCCATCCATGCGTTGAAAGCTTTATCCTCGGTATTTCCCCCAAAAATACCCCAATCATTAAATTGGTCATACCAAGCTTTCGCAAAACGAACTCTTTCATGGCTTATTATCTCTTTTGTCTTAAACATCATTTCATAATTCCATATAGGAGCTCTCGAAACAGGCATTTCAGATGGCTTAATTAAATTACCATTTAAGGTTGGTAAACAAAGATCTCCTCCACCATTCAACTTAATATGTGGAAACCTTTTTTTATTAACAGCTACACAAACTAGAGCTATTACTTGATACCTGTCGGGATTAAAAAATTGAAATCTTGGAAATGCTACAGCAGGTGATTCAGAGTTTTTTTCAAGAAAATTTCTTATATATTCAAAATCATTTTCATGAAATAAATAATCAATATCCATTCGGATACCCCAATCACCTGTACTTTTTTCAAATCCCTCATGAAAGACTTTTCCAATATGATCCCATTTAAAATTTTCAGGCCAGTCTTTTCCAGTAATAATGACTTCATCAGCTAAATCCTCATAGCAATTCATAGCTTCCTTCCATGGGTCCATACGTTCTTCCGGATTGGTCATACTTGTGAATATACTTAAATTCATGTTGTGATACGCATTATTTCTTCCAAGCCTTTATAGAATGTATCTAAATCAAATCTTTTGTCTATTGTTGATTTGCCCTTTTTACCCACAGTATAAATTTTTTCTCTATCTGAATATAATTTTTTTAATTCTGTTGTCCAATTATCAACTGTATTATTGTCAACAAAAAAAATATTTTCCTCATGGAAAAAGGATGTTTTATCCCAAAAACCATCAGTGTCACTTATCATCACAGGAATCTCCATAGACATAGATTGTAAAGCAACACTCTGACCAGATGGTTGAAGAGTATTTTTGAGAGGGAGAATCGAAATCACTGCATTTTGGTAGATATCTCTTAAATCTTCATCTGAAATTAATTTATGATTCCAATGACCTTTAACCAATTCTACATTTGATAGGTTCATCTCTTTTTCATTAATTTGAGTAGTTACAAATTTAAAGTTAATTTCAGGCAAATTTTTTGCTATTTCTACTACTTTAATAAATTCTCTGTTACTATCGTTTCCAACAAAAAGGACGTAATCTTGAATTTTCTTTATACCTTGGTTGTTCTTTTTCCAAAAATTAGTATCAATTGCAAATGGTAAATAAATAAATTTATTTTGATGTTTTTTAAACCTGTTCGAAGCAAAAGCATGTTCTCCTTCACCTATAAATATAAAATTATCAATTGTTTTAAAAAATAAATAGAGATAAAACTTTTGAAAAATTGAATGTAGGCCACTCTTTTTAATATTCGAGAATAACCCCAAGATAAAAACAGAAGAGGTAAAAGAGGATTTTTTAAATAGTTTTAAATAAATTAACATTGGCAAGATAGAGCACCCAATTCTGTCATTTGTAATTACAATGTGGTCGCTTTCATTTATTTTTTTTAGATTTAATAAGCTTAAAATTTCAGATAAAAATACAGGCAAGAGGGTTAGCTTTCTGATAACCTTATCTAAAAATTTTAATATCCTAAGGTTATTTGGTTTAGCAAGGTTATCGTTAAACTCAATAATTTCCACTGAATTACTTTTATTAAAGTGGTGGTATCCGTAGAAAAACTCTTTTGCCATGACATCATTATTCCGTATTCTATCTTTTCGTCCGGATACAAAAAAGTATATTATATTCTTGTTGTTAAGCATTTCTAATCGATTCTGTTTTTAATGAATTCTCTTATAATTCTAGGTATATATTTACTATAATTTTTTCTATACTCTAAAATTTTATAATTGTATAAAAGCATTAAAGGTATCTTTGATTTCCCACTTTCTTTCAAATATTTTATTGACGATATAAATTCATTTGGGTATTTTAACTTTAAATTATTTGAAAAATACAGTTTGTATTCTGCCACTCGCCATCTTGTACTGTCTCCTGGAGCAGAAACTGTAAAGTAGTGTTTCTTGTATCTTTTAATTTTTGTATCTAATTTTTTACTTTCAAGATGCTTGTACCAGACCGACTCTGTATTTATTAGATCCGGAAGTTCTTTAATTGAATTTTTATTATTTATATAGCCACATACATCCAAAATTTCTTCAGCATTTTTACTAGGGAATATAAAATGTCTATCATTCACACCACCATAATCTTCTCCCTCTGCAATCCAGATAAAATTATTATCTAGTACTGGGTGGTGATCAACATGATATAGATCATATCTCGAATAAATTATCTGGTCATATTTACGTAGAGTATTGATATATTTCTTCATGATTATATCTTTTATGGCAAAGCCAATTAAGCCGGAATTTTCAAGACCAGTTTCCCTACCAAGCTCTAAGTAATCTACTGAATTTTCGGGATAATTTTTATAAAAGTATTCCTTCCAGTCTTCAGGTTCATCAATTTCCCACTTATAAGTACAAGCTTCTTCTAAATATCTGGGTATTTCAAGATTACTGCCATAACAAATAGCCAGATCTGACCCAATTGAATCTAATACAAACTTAGACATAGTTTTCCATGTAGACTCACCACCACGAGGCAGACCTGAAAGTATCAGTAATGATTTTTCCATTTGTTAAAACTTTCATTTAAACTTACTAAATTAAAGGTTAAGTTCTCATTATTTTATTGATATTATTAAATAATGAATACCTTACTTGTCTTAGCTTACAATGAAGAAGAAAATATTTCTGAGGTTATTCTATCCCTTGAAGATGAGTTCGATTCTATTATTGTCGTTAATGATTCAAGTAAAGACTCAACAGAATCTTTATTAAAAAAATTATCTTTAAATTCATCAAAAATTAAAATTCTAACAAATTCTAAAAACTTAGGTGCAGGTAAATCATTCGAAGTAGGTTTTAAAGCTTTCCTCGAATCAGGTTCTAGCTATCTTGTTAAAATCGACGGAGATGGTCAGTTTAATAAAGACGATGTTTTAAATATTAAAAAATTATTAAATGAAAATAGTTTTGATTTTATAAAAAGTGATAGATTTTGGGAAAATGGAATAGAGGGTAATATACCTTTAATTAGATATTTTGGAAATGCATTTGCATCGCTACTTCTTAAGTTTTCAACTGGAAATTGGACATTAAATGACCCACTTAACGGTCTCATGGGTTTTTCCAAAAAATCGTTAATTGAATTATCAATTCCAAAAAAATTTAATAGGTACGGTTATCCATTTTATGTCACTACGTCAATATTTTATATTTCATTCCTCAAAGAATTAAATATTGGGCAGTACAAAAATATTGTAAAATATTCGAACGAAAAAAGTAATTTAAACGCTTTGACAATGTTTTTTAAACTAGTTTCATTTACAATTACAAACTTCTTTTCTAAGATTTCAAGAAAACTATCAAACTCTAAACTACAAATCTCAGCAATTATTGATATATTTGCAACCTTTATCATCTTATTATCCAAATTTTCAATATATAAATTTTTAAGCATCCGTTTTTTTAATGTCGATGGAGGACAGGGAACTTGGTTTTTATTGTTCATCATATTTTTTATTATGTTTCTTGGAATGCTTTACTTTTCCCAAAAAATTGAAAATGATTTTTCAGAAAACTATGTGAAAGAAATTCATTGAAAAGTAAAAAATACATTAAGGTACTTTTTATTTTTATTTTTATAAGTATATTTTTAAAAATTGATTATCGATTTATTGAGGAAATAGGTTGTTGTGGGGATGACCATGATTACTATATGCACGCTGAGACCATTGCACTAGATCGTGATTTAGACTATGAAAATCAATTTGAAGGTATTGAGAAAGTAAGATTTCTTTTTAATGAAAAAAAAGCTCCTAAAGGGTTTATAGGATCTGGCTTGCTAGCCGTACCTTTCCTTTTTTTAGGAGATTTTTTCGATCAGATCCTTAAATCTAGCTTAGAAGAAAAATATAAACCTATTTTTAATTTTAAGATTTTGTTTTATTCTTTTTCAGCTATATTTTATCTATTTTTAAGTATTTACTTAACTTCAAAAACTTTATCGATCCTAAATTACAGACACAATTTTTATCATTTGTTACTTTTTTATTTTGGATCAGGTGTTACCTATTATGCTTTTGAAAGATACAGTATGTCTCACATATATGAGATATTCTCTGTGAGCTTCATACTATATTTGTCTGCAAAGTATTATTTAGATTCTGACAAAAAAATCTATCCTATTTTAATTCCAATTTTTATTCTGGTTGCACTACTTGTTAGATGGGTTAATTATTTTGCATTATTCCTTCCTATTATTATTAAGATATTTTCTGACAAAGAAGATAGTAAAAAAATTATTTCTGAAAAGTATTTTCTACTATCTACTGGTATATCTTTTTTAATATTTTGTTATTTGTCGATAGGAGTTTATGGTGTTCTTACTTTCGATCCACAGTTCGTATATCAAAATACATCGGAAGTATCAAGCTTTCTGACCGAATTACAGAATCCACTATCATTTGTTGGCGAAAAATTAATGTTTTTTATATATATTCTATTTTCACAAGAGTTTGGAGTATTCTGGTTTTCTCCGATAATATTTTCAGGTTTAATAATTTCTTTTAAAAACTTATTCACGAACGTTTCAAAGTTAAGTTTTATCGTTCCTTTAATGTACCTACAAGTATTTGCAATAGTGATAATTTGGAATTCCACCGCTTCCTCATATGGATTTAGATATTTATTTTCTTTAGTGCCACTTTCAATATTATTAGTGTATGACTACCACCAAAAAAATACGCTACTTTTCCGTTATGCAATTTATTTTTCCATTTTTGCCGCAATGTCCTTACTGTTTTTTGAAACCACAGAACTAACATCACTCAGAGAAAATGTGAATGTTTTTGGAAGCTTAGAGAGATTTTCACAACCTCAATATTTAACTGGTTACATAAAATCTTTTACAAATTTTCAAGGCTATTTAAAAATTTTTACAACAAGTTTTCTTGGTGCTTCGATTTTTAAGATTATACTTCTTGTTACAGGCATACAAAATCTAAATGAAATACTTTTGCGATACAATCTTCCAGTAGCCAACCAAGATTTTCAAAATTACTTAATTGACTTGCAGGAAGTACAACTTGCTTCTTTTGTTGTTTCTAATATTTTCATTACATTCATAGTTATCTTCATTGTTAGATCAGAAAAAAAACAAGAAGTGATAAGTTGAAATTAGCAGTACAAAAACTATATATTTTTTTAAGAAATAACATTTTTTTAAAATTTTTCAGTATTTTTTTATTTTTACTTTCTGTTTACTATATTCAAATTTATTTAAAAAACTTTAATATTGAATTTCAATCATTAATAAATTCAACATTTGCCGTATCAATTTTATTTTTTGTTGCGTGTAACTTAATATATTCTATTTCTTGGAGCTATATGGTTACTGGTCGGTATTTTAATACTGATTATTTGTCTAGTTGGTTAATTTCATTATCTGGTAAATATATACCCTTTAAAGTTGGAGTACCTCTTCTTAGAAAAACATTATCTTATAAACATAAAGACAAATTATTACCTTTGATAATAAAAGAGCAAATAATATTATTCGGAACATCATTTTTATTTGGGAGCATGTATTTTCTACCACAACCAATTTTTGTAGTTTCGGTTCTGTCTTCTGTATTTTTTTTGAGTGTAGTTTTTATAATTTCAAAAAAAATAAATCAAGAGCTCAAAATATATGCTAATTACATAATTGGTCAATTTTTTCTGCTTTCTGGATTCATAGCATTACTTGAGTATCAACTTTCAATTAAATTAATTGAAATTATTTCTTCCTATTTTTTATCGTCTCTAGCAGCCATGATTGCAATAGCTGTTCCAGCAGGTATAGGATTAAGGGAGTCAATTGCTATTTTTTTATTAGAAAACAATTTTGATTCTCAGATAATAATTAATTTTTTAATCAGTGTCAGATTATCACTAGTTTTTGCCGATGTAATTTCTACAATATTAGGAATAATATATCGAATTGTTATTTTTAATCCTAATAAAAATTATTTATGATCTTTTTAAGTCTTATAATTATCTTTAATGAAAAAATTAGAAAATAAAATTCCAAAAAATATAATACAAAGCAAAAAATTTTCAGCTCTTTCAGATATTATTTATTCTGAAACAGTCTCAAAAGATGATTTTTCAAAAATAAATTCCAACAATGTAGAAATTATTAACCAAACGAATAATGAAGATTACAAGACTGTAACATATAGATTGAAAAAATTTACAATCTTTGAAAACGATATTATATTCTGTCATTTAGATTCGTTACCTGAATTATTTTTTCAGCTACAGAGGATTACTAAATTATCAAATTTAATTTTGATAACCAATCAAACTGATCAAGCAATTGACAACAGTCTTTATTCAAAAAAACCTAAATGTATAAAAATTTGGTTTTCGACAAATACAACGATCGAAAGTGAAGATTTAAAACCAATACCACTTGGCATTGCTAATAATTATGCAAAAAAGAATTTATCTTTAGAAAGCTTTAACAATATTCCAAAAACAAGTAACAAAAAATCAAGTATGTATATTAATTTTCGCGAAAGTACAAATTATAAAGAAAGAAGTAAATTAATTAGAATATTCCAAAATTATGACTGGGTAAATATTTCTCCAGCAAATCTAGATAATTCTGAATATCATTATAACTTAGCTAATAATACATTTGTTCTCTGTCCGTGGGGTAACGGAGTGGATACACATCGTTTTTGGGAAGTTCTTTATTCAGGGTCTATCCCCATAACTAAGTATCATCCAACCTATAAGACTGCTGAAAAGCTACCTGTATTGTTTGTTGAATCATACAGTCAGATAAATCAAAAACTATTAGATAGCTTCATATCTAAGTTAGATTTTACAAAACAGGAATATGAACAATTAGATATGATTTATTGGGAAAATAAAGTTTTTGAAAATAAAATTGACTTAAATACTAATGAATATGTTGATGTATTGGAAACGAGAGAAGAGACTCAGTTATTTGTAAAAAATTATGTTAAGAGAAAAAATATGGCTAAAAAAAAGAAACAAATTAAATATTACACAAATAAGATGTACAAAATACCCAATAAGTTATTCAAATAAATTTTCTATATAGTTTATAGGTTTCTTCAAAAATAACATCCCATATAAAATTATCATTAAGAATTTCTATTCTTTTTTCTAGAATTTCTCTTTTTTTATGAGAGTCTATTTGTACAACATAATTTAAGTTATCAATCCAAGAATTTACATTAGAAGGTGTACATAATTCACCTAATTCTCCTTTCAGCAAAGAGTCTTCCAAACCTTGATATCTAGACGCAACTACTAATGCTCCATGTGCAACAGATTCAACCGTAACAAATGCGAAAGCTTCGAAATCTTCATTTTTTTCTTGGAATATGTTTGGAATAATAACACATGTAGATTCTTGTCTTAGTTTTATAAGCTGGGATGTTTCAACCCTACCCAGAAATTCAACTTGTTTGTTGTCCTTAATCTTGTTAAATTCTTCTTTGTCAATTATGGTACCCAAAACTATTAGTTTGTAATCAGGAAAATTCTGAAGTACATTATTCACAAACCAAGAGAGTCCCTTGCGTTCAACAATTCTTCCTGCAAAAAGAAAATATTTTTTAAATTCTATATTTTTCCTTATAGGAAGTATTTGCTTTCTTTCAACCCCTAGTGGAATAGTTTCTATACTATTTTTGATAAATCCCACTTCAAGTGCCAATACATTTGATGAATCGCTACATGTAAGAAAAACAAAATTCTTTATTTTTGAAATAAAATTTAAAGGTACAAAAATTTTATGCATTTTTGGAATTATGCCAACCTTATTCTTGTAAACAAGTTCTAAGCCCCATATATTTACTATAATTTTTACATTTTTATTAAAAAATGTGTAAATGTACCCAATTATCCACATGTTAAAATTTGTTATGTGAATGACATCATATTTTTTTCTAAATATTTTTAATAATGTGCTTATTGAAAATATGATCATGCTTAAGGCTCTCAAAGCTATTTTTTCCGATTTTTTCTTAGTGGGAAATATAGTTTCAACATCGTCAAAGTCTGTAAAAAAATTCATCAGATTGTAACTATATGTCTCTATTCCTCCCATAACTGGTGGGTGATTGAAAGAGATAATTAAAATTTTTTTTTCTTTGATATTGGTTCCTTTAACTAATATTGTTAAAGTTTAATTATGATAAATCTTTATGAGCCCAAAATTTATAATGAAGACATTCAGCTCGTACTTGAAACCTTAGAAAAGGGCTGGCTGTCAGGTAATACCCCTATTATTCAAGAGTTTGAAGAGAAAATAAGTAATTACCTTGGAAACAAATATTCACTACTTTGTTCAAATGGGACTGTAGCTCTACATCTTGCTTTATTAAGCCTTGGTATAGAAAAAGATGATGAAGTTATTATCCCATCTCTTTCTTACATTGCTTCAGCTAATGCAGTTTCCTACATAGGAGCAAAACCAGTTTTTGTTGATGTCAACTTAGATGATTGGCAGATGGATGAAACTAAAATTGAAGAGAAAGTAAATTCTAAAACAAAAGCAATAATGCCTGTTCATCTATTTGGACTTACTCCAAATCTTGAAAAAATAGACAAGATTGCTAAAAAACATAGTTTGTTCGTAGTACATGATTCCGCTGAAGCGTTAGGAACGAAATATAAAGAGCGACACTCAAGTTCATATAGCGATGTTGGTATACATAGTTTTTTCCCAAACAAAGTTATAACTACTGGAGAAGGTGGTTTATTAACAACCAATGATGCAAAAATATATAACTTAGCAAAAAAACTCCGGAGTCAAGGTTTAAAGGGTAGTGTTGAGTATGAACATGACGTAGTGGGTTTCAACTACAGAATGCCAGCTATTTGTGCAGCTTTAGGCTTAAATCAAATAGATAAAATTGATGAGCACGTTCAAATGAAAAAAATCTTATTTGATAAGTTTAAAAAAAATCTCGAAGATTATGGTTATATTTTTCCAGTTGAAAAAAACGATGTAGAGAGTTCATATTGGTTAATAAGTTGTTTGATACCAGAAGAAATTGATAGAAGTGAATTAAAAAAACATTTATTCAATAAAGGAATTGATACAAGAAATGTATTTAAGCCAATTAATGAACAACAACCATATTTAACTAATGATATTTTGTATCTGAATTCTTCAAAGATTGGCAAAAAAGGTATCTGCTTACCCTCTTCCCCAGGTTTAAAACAAGAAGATTCTGATTTTATTATTGATGAAATATTGAAATTTAGTAAAAAATAAAAATTATTTATTCTCAATCTTATCGAGAAGGGAAGATGGAACTATTTTAAAAATCAAACTGATAATAAACAAAACTTTTGGATAATATATTAAATTCTTATTATTGGATAAAGATTTAATTATAAATTTAGCTGCGTCACTTTTTTCAATCGCAAAAGGAGCTGGATCATGTTTTTGAGACATCTTGGAATATATAAATCCAAATCTTATTATTAAATAATTTTCAATTACTGATTTGATGAGAAACTTTTCCAGTAAACTTTTACTTATTCCATAGATATAGTTTTTTAGTCGAGGTTTTATTGCCGCAACTGTTGAGATGATAATTATTCTTTTGAAGTTTTCTTTATTTATATTATTAATAATTAGATACGGAATATAAAAATTAATTTTAAAAGTATCTAAAACCTCATCATCTGATGGAATTTTTGAAGGTCGATTTTCCTTAAGGTAGCCATTAAAGAAAATAAGATAAGGATTGCTGATATCATCAATAAAAGCAGTGATTGAATTTAATTCATTTTCATAATCGTCCACAGTTAGCTTATTTTGATTTTGGGCCATACTTTCTTCTCTGGATATAAAGTAAACTTTATATTCATTTTTATCAATTTGTTTAACAAATTCTTTAGAAAGGTCAGAGCCTGATCCAATTATTACTATATTTTTCATAAAGGTTAAGTTAAATATCCAATATAAAATAAGACGATTATCAAAATTAACACCAATGACATGGTCTTATTCTTCAATATCCCCAAGACAAAATCTTCCATAGTGCCATTCTTTGCTTCATCTATTAAGAGTATGCTAAAAAGATAATAAAGAACAATCACAATAAATAATGAGAAGATTTGGTAACTATCTAAAGTCAAGAAATTGCTGGTAACTAGCCAAATAATTAAAGTTACAACAGAAAGAGTACTTGAAGAGTGTATAAGACTATTTAAAGACTCAGAACTATAATTATCTGTAAGCCTCTTTTTTGTGGAGTTGCTTTCTAATATATCAGAATCATTAATAATAGATATTTTTTTTGCTAATCCAATTGAAAAACTTGTAAAAAATAAAAATAATGCAAGAGCTATGGAAATATATGTATTTGAAGCGTACCCGCCAATAAATAGCCTTATAAGAAAAAAGATTGAAATCAAAGTTGTATCTACAAATTTGATGTTTTTGCCATAAATTGAATAGTATAAAGTTGTAAATAAATATGTTAAAAATAACAAAAAGATATCAAAACTAATAATAAAGGACTGTATTAGCCCAAATAGAATCAGCGATACACCATAAATAATAGCCTGGTTTTTAGTTATATCTCCCGATGCAATGGGACGCTTATTTTTAGTTGGATGGTTCCTGTCTGATTTAAAATCTATTAAGTCATTGATAACATAAGTACCAGAAACTAAAATCGAAAAATATAAAAATATAAAAAATGTGGAGTTAAAGTATTCTCCTAATTGGGAAGTTAGAAATAAAGGTATGAATATAATTATATTTTTTACTAACTGCCAAGGTCTGAGAATTAATAAATACTTCATATTTTTAATATTAAATGATAATAAAAATCATAAGTGAAATAAAAATATTTTAATATAATTAGAATGTGGATTTTCTTTATATCAACATAGGTAAGATACCTGATTATTTTCGTATTAGCTTAGAAAGCATAAAAATTAGCAATCCAAATTCTAAAGTTTATCTTTTAACAGACGATTTAACATTCAAATTAGAAGGATTAGAAATTTTATACCTAGAAGACGTAATAGGGCTTGAAGCTCAAAAAATCCTAGATTCAAATTATTTTTCTAATGAGAAAAATCCATTGTGGAAAACATCAATGGTAAGAGTTTTTCTACTTAAAGATCTAGCAAAATATTTGAATATAGATTCTTTTATTCATTTTGACAATGACGTACTTATTTATCAAAATTATGAAAATTTAAAAAATCTTTTTGATAACGATGCTGGTTTAAATATTACTAGAAATGACAAAAAAACCTTGGTGTTTGGCTTCTCTTATACTTCTAATATCAAAAAATTTGATCTAATATGTGAACATCTTTTTAAGATACTGACAGATGGCATTCTAAATAATCCTGAAGAAAATACTGCTTATGTAGATAATGAAATGCATTTATTAAATAATATATATGAGCAAACTAATTTAATTTCAGTTCTACCTTCGTCACCCGCTCAGTTAAGAAATGAAATGAATAAAAAGTATATTTTTGACCCGTCTTCATATGGTCAATATCTTGATGGCTGGCATGAAGATCCAGGAATTTCTACTATATCTTTAAATCAATCTATTTCTAGTCTATTTCTTAAAAATGAAATCGTTATAAATTATCAAGATGTGAAACCATATTTTGAATTAAATGATCAAAAGTATTTTTTAGCTAATTTACATATTCATTCTAAAAATCTATCTAAGTTCTTATAGTTTTAGATTATAGAGTTCTTATTTTTTCGTACCAGTATTTAAAACTCGTAAGAAGATCAATTGCTTCTTTATTTATATTTTGTTTATAAAAATTTTCTAAATATTCAGGAGTAAAGTCACTTATCTCTGACCAACTATCAACTACTAAAACAGGAATACCATTTAGAACTAAGTTTTTAGTAAAATTACAGTTAATGATTACTGGTATCGTGTAAACCATTAAAGCCTCCCAAAGTCGATGTGTATCAGGACCATTACCAAGAGGACATAATGCAAATTTATATTCAGATAATACTTGCATATACTTTTTGTGGTTTACTGGAGGTAAATCATCAACAAGCGTAAAATTTTTACTTAAATTGTCCAATGCATCTCTTTGATTTAAAGCAGTAAATTTATTGAAAGCACTTATTATTTTATTGTGTTTATTTATCGTGTGTGCGTATTGAGTATTCTTAAAATGAGATTTTATTCCATTTTTCAAATGTCGTCTATTTTCCAAACCAACTGGAAGAAATTTTAATTTCGGATTATTTAGAATCGACTGGTTTTGTGAATAACATTTAATAATTTTTTCATCAAAATATTTCTCAAAAGAAGCATCTATATCTACATCAGAATTATGAGTTATTAAAACATAATTATGAACAATATTTGGGTGGATATCATGAAAATAATCAACTAACAGGTCTGCATTTAAAAAGACCAGATCATTTTTGAGAACTTTTCGTGGATTTAGTTTCATTGATTCATCGTGAATATGATCAGCTTTCGCTCTGAACGAGTCACCAGAAATATATGGAATATTGTGAGGTCTGTAAATTCTTGGAAACTTTTTAATTGTTAGATATAAAAACCCTTTTCTTGAATAAAAATATATTTTTCTGATTAACCCAACGGTCATTTTGTATATTATTTTGAATAAAAAGTTTTTATTTTTTAAACTATACAAGATAGTCTCTTAGTACGAATTCTTCAATTGAGTCTTGTTTTAAAATTTTTATTAAGTACCCTCTGTTAACCGCAAGATACGTGGAATTTAAATAGTTTTCTAAAGAGGTTTTGTAATTTTTCAAATGGCGCAGTCCTTGATTGTTGGTAATTTCAAATAATTCAAAATTATTATTTCTTAAGAATTGATAATAGTCCTTAAAGTGATTTTCAGTATGAATTTGAAAACTATTCATACTGAAACGTATACACTTTATATTTTCAATTGATTTTTTCATACCGTGTAGAACATTTAATTCAAATCCATTTACATCTAAACTTAAAAAATCAATAATTTGATTATCAAAATTTTTTGAATAATAGTTGTCAAAAGTTTGAACTTTTACTTTTTGTTGTTGGTCGTCTGGTGCATCAATGAAATGTAAATTTCGCGGAATTAGTGTAGATTCTCTATAATTATTTTCTTTAAAAAAAATAATTCCTGTAGTTTCTTTTTCTCCAAGGGCATAGTTTTCTATAACTACGTCTTTGTTTCCAAAATCTTCAATTTGATTAAATACAGTAAATAGTGTAATTTTTTGAACTGTAAATTCTGTTAGTAATTCTCTAACAAACTTTCCATCAAATGTTCCAACCTCTACAAAAGAGTCTATTTTTTTATTTTTAAAAAAATGAGAGACTGCTTCGACAGCTTTTGTGTTTGTCACACCATTTCTTCCAAGGCTATTGTTTATAAACAATAGCAATCCAGATAAATCTTTTAGACTAAGTTTGTAAATTAATTTTTGAGCGAGAGTTTTTCTAAGAGTTTTTAACATTATTAAATATTATATTTCCCATGGAGGTTTTTTATTAGATATATATTTTCTATACCAGTAATCAAGTTGTTCATTCTTCTTAACAAAGTATAAAACATTTAAACACTTGGAGATAGTTAGTAATAATGTAAACATATTAATTACTAGAATATTGAACATTAATAAATCTTTTTCTTTATTTTGAACCTTATAATTAATTATTTTTAAAATAAAAATTTCATATATTCTTGGGTATCCAATTTTGTCAATTCTAAATCTGTAGTGATAATGATTTATGTTGAATTTTTTTAAATCTTTTAATGACTCTATATCATATCTTTCAAGTTGATTTAGGGGCACTTCTAAGTCATACAAAATTTTTCCAAGTGCTACATCCTCATTTAAATCGTGATTCCATAAATTATTATTATTAACTACTAGCTCTACTAAGTCTCTAGATAGAAAATAACCCGCTCCGGAACCAAAGTTTAAATCAATTTTTGGAAAATTTTCTATCTTTCCAGCGTAGTAGTTTTTATCTGGCTGTCTTTTGATGAATTCAAGGAAAGTAATTTTGTTCAAATAAGAACTTGTATTTGTTCGGAATATATAATCAAAATTCTTATGTTTAAGTATCTCTTCAAAACATAGTAAAGTCTTTTTACCGAAATCTTTGAAATCATTTGTAACATTAAGTTCTAAAAAATTATTATGTAGCTTGTTTAACTCATTACCACCCGTATAAAAAATAGTTTCAAATGTACTACCATTACCCCAGGTTTTTTTTATGGAATTTAGGATTTGATTACTGGGATATTTTCCTGATAAAGGAACGAGAACTAATACTTTATTTTTACTCTCCACATAAATATTATACTTAAATTTTTTTCACATCAAGAGCATTAATATAGCTAAGTAAATTATTTCTAATAAAGCTATTATTATTATGTGCTCAATATAAAAATTTCATTTCCAGGACAAGGGCTAGATCAGAACATTTCACAGTTTGTTGGTAATGACAGCAATATATATGAAAACAAAAAATTTTGGGTTAACTCCGACATACAAGATTGTGATTTTTGGTTTATTTTTGAAGATTTAAATAAATTTGATAAAAACTCTACATCAGTTGACAAAAAAAATGTATTTTATTTGTCAGCTGAAACTAGCTGGTCGGATGAGTATTATTTTCGAAAAAGTAAAATAGAATTTCTTAAACAATTTAATCAAATATATATATATGGATTAAAATTTCCAGATAATTTGTTTAAAAATAAAGTTATTCAAAATCTTCCTTTTTTGCCATGGATGATAAACGCAAATCATGGGGATAGTTATCTAGCTCCAAATCACAGAGATCTCAACTTTTTTAAAAATACTAATATTATAAAAAAAACAAAAAATTTAAGTATTATTTGCTCAGATAAAAGAGAAACAGAATTTCATAAAAACAGATATGATTTTGTGGTTCAACTTAAAGAACACTTCGGTGATGAGCTAGATTGGTTTGGTAACGGAGTAAATGAGATAGATTCTAAATGGGAAGGAATTTCTGATTATAAATACCATATATGTTTAGAAAATATTTCTAGAGATTATCTAATTACAGAAAAACTTTACGATCCATTTTTAGGTTTAAGCTATCCAATCTATCACGGTGCACCAAATGCACATAAATTTTTTACACCTGATTCCTATTCAAAGATTGATTTATTTGATTTAGATAAATCAATTAAAATAATTGAAGAAATATTATCTGAAGATCCTTATGAAAAATTACTACCTAAGATTATTGAGTCTAAAAATCTTGTGTGCACAAAATATAATGTATTCGATAGAATTTCAAAAATTGTTGACACATTTATAGAAAAGAACCCATCAAAAGAAACTGTAACACTTAAGTCTAAGGGTCACTATGAAGTTACTACAGGGGAAGTTAAAGTAAATAAGAAATTAATATTTTATAGAAAAATAAAGCAAAAAATTAAAAACATACTTAATCTCTAACATATATGAAAGTGGTAATTTTAGCAGGTGGATTGGGTACCAGATTTGGAGATATGACCAAATTAGTTCCAAAGCCTATGTTGAAAATTGGTAAATTTCCAATTCTGGTTCATTTAATAGATAATTTTTCAAAACAGGGTTTTGACGATTTTATAATCTGTACTGGGTATAAGCATGACTATATAAACAGTTTCTTTGAAAACAATTCCGTTCAGAAAGGTAAAAATGTATTTAGATTTAAAAATAGTAACATCAATCTTCAATTTACAGGTATTAAAACTAATACAGGTGGAAGACTGTATAAAATTAAAAATTTAGTTGAAGCTGATACAATTATTACATACGGTGATGGCTTATCTGATATAGATATTAATGAAGTAGTAAATTTTAATAAAAAAATGAAAACACTTCTTACGATTTCAGTTACCAACGCTGTATCTAGATTTGGTGTAGTTAACCTTTCACAAGCGGGAATTGTGAATCAATTTGAAGAAAAAGGTGTACTTAATGAGCTAATAAACATGGGTTTTATGGTAGCAAAACCAGAATTTTTTGACATATTAGATAAAAACGACGTTCTGGAGACCGTTCCGATGAAAAAATTATTACAAAAAAAACAACTTTCAGGGTACCAACATAAAGGTATCTTTTTTCCAATTGATACACAAAGAGATTTAAAACAAATAAATTCTATGTATAGAAGAGGGGATAAATTTTGGTAAAAAAAGACTTTAATCGAATTCTTATTACTGGTTGTACAGGCTTACTAGGACTTAATTATACAAAAAAAATTCTTTCAACAACTGATTCTAAAGTTTACGGGATAGCCTTAGAAGATAAAAACAATCCTGTCGTAAAAGAGTTGACAAGCTACTCTAATTTTTCATATTTCAATGTGAACATTGCAGATTGCGATTTTGATTCTTTACTAAACGACATACAGCCTGATTTAATTTTTCATTTTGCGGCCCAGAGTCAAGTTTTAGACGCATTGAGTGATCCACTATTTACATTTGAAACGAACATTAAAGGAACCTGGAATTTATTAGAAAGTTGTAAAAATATTGTACCAAAAAGTAAGATAATATTTTCTTCATCAGATAAGGTATATGGTGAGACTCTAGACCTACCCTATCTAGAGAGTAATAAACTCCAAAGTATTTACCCCTACGATGTATCTAAGATTTCATCAGATTTCATATGTCAGACTTATAAAGAAATATTTAGACTAGATATAAAAATATTTAGATCTGTAAACATATTTGGGCCGTATGATTTAAATTTTAATCGCATAATTCCATCCGTCTTAAGAGATATAAGCTATGGTAAAAATCCAAGAATTCGGAGTAATGGTGAAGCTTTAAGAGAGTATATCTATGTAGGTCAATTAATTGAAAATATAGATCATTTGGTCTATTCAGAAAATAGTTCTTTAAATTATATTTATAACTTTGGATCAGGAAACAGCTTCAAGGTAATTGAGCTTGTTAATCTTATACTTGAATCTGTGGATTCGGAATTAATTCCCGACATACAAAATAATTCAGTAAATGAAATTAAAGATCAGTTTATAGACTCATCTCTTTTTAATATAGATTATGAGCCATCAAAATATAAATCTAGTTTTAAAAAGGACTTATCAAAAACTGTCGAATGGTATGTTGAAAATTTAAAAAATTTTAGTTAGTAAGAAGATATTCACAATATGCTTCATAATTACTAAATGATTTTGCTAATTTTAAATTTTTAATTTTTACATTGTGTATTGTGGCATCGCTGTATTTCAGCAATTCGGGGTTTAAATGTTTTTGATTTATTAAGCCGCTGTGATAGAAATTCTTCAGATTTTTTGAGCAAAGTGCAGCGGCTATTGGAAAAGTTGATATCCCGCTAGATGCTAAGTTTTGCGCATTAAGTAAGGTATTAAAATCATTCTGTAAACTTGATGACTGAATTTCAATATCGTACGACTCGGCTAGCTTATTTATGATAGGATTCTTCATATCTTTTTCAGTGACAACGATTACTTTTTTATACATCTTTATCAATTGTTCAAAATAAGATATGGGATTGGTGTCTATCATAAAATCACGCTTTTTTTTGTTAAACTCTCTTTCTCCAAAGTTATCCCCACTACGGATATGAATAACAAGAGTATCTGAACCAAGTGGAGAATCATTTACAAAAGTTAAATTTGGATAAATATAGTTTCTAGAAATTACTGGATACTGCATATGTAGATATTGATTTTCGATTTTAAAATCTTTTCTAAAATCATGATATTTATAATAAAAAAAGTTACTTTTAATTGGTTTTGCTGAATCATTTTTGTTAAATGAAATCTTCTTGATTAGAGGATGAGGCAAACTTTCAAATGAATTTCTAGTCAATTTTGCAAAAATTATTCCATTAATTATTTGTTGAATATTATTACCAAACCTACCCTCATATTCGGAAATATTGAATTCAATATTTTCATCGTAAAAGTCCAATGGATCTAAAGTGTCTTCTTGATTGCTCATTTTGGTAAATACAAATACGATAAGATTTTTAAAATATCTTAATTTTTTGTAAATATTTGAATTTTTATTCACAACAAAATACTACCTAGCTATAGTTCTAAATATTAATTTGTCGAAGAATATATAATGTATATATGCAAGTTGGAATAATTGGAGCAGGTAAACTTGGAATTTGTTTTGCACTCCTAATAGCTAAAAGTGTTGATAAAGTCCTGATAACAGATAAAAACATTGACTATCTAAATACTATTAAAGACAAAACATTTATTTCTAATGAACCAGGTGTTAATGAGTTAATCAAAAGAACTGGCAATTTAGAATGTGTTACCGAATTAGATGACCTCATCAAAAACTGTGAAATTATTTATACCTTTGTCGACACTCCTTCTAATGAAGACGGAACTTATAACATTAAGAATCTTGAGTCAGTGATTAAAAATTGCTCAGATTCCGAATATTTTACCAAGAAATGTTTTGTAGTTGGCTGTACAGTAAATCCAGGTGATACTGCAATAATAGGGGATAAACTTCTTAGTAGAGATATTGAGACTCTTTATAATCCTGAATTTATAGCACAAGGAAGCATTATTAAGGATTTAGAAAACTCTGACTTAGTTTTGATAGGAGGTGATGTAAGTGTTAACACGGATAAACTAAAGAATATATACCGCTCTTTCATGAGATCAATACCCGTTTTTTCTTTAATAAGTCACACTGCCGCCGAAGTAACTAAAGTAGCAATTAATTCCTACCTTAATACAAAAATTACATTTGCAAATATGATTGGAAGTCTATTAATTAAAGCAGAGTTGGAGCATGAAATTGATGATGTACTTAATTCAATTGGATCAGATAGTAGAATTGGTAGAAAATACTTAGGATTCGGCCTTGGCTTTGGTGGCCCATGCTTGCCGAGAGACAATATTGCTTTGGTCAGATATGCAGAAAAATTTAATTTAGACCTCGAACTACCCTTGCTTATAGATAAGTTAAATAATTCTCACCGAGAAATAATCAAAGATTTTATTATTTCTAAAAATACAGACAACTTGCCATATTACATTGAAGACATAGGCTTTAAAAAAGATTCTGATATTACAACTGAAAGTACAAGACTGTATCTAGTTGAAGACTTACTAAATGAAGGAAAATATGTCTATATTAAAAGTGTTTTTAATTCTACTCACTCAATGCTCTTAGAACTCGAATCTAAGCATATGTTTTTAAAGATTGTGAAAAGTATCGACGAAGTGAAAGAAAAAATATTTTTACTAGATTATTAATTTTTTTCTATTTGTGATTCTATCCAATTGTAAGTTTCAGTTAAACCTTCTTTAAGGGTCATCTTATAGTTCCATCCAAGTTTCTCATTAATAAGCTTGTTATCTGAGTTTCTACCTCTTACTCCAAGTGGCCCATCAATATGTTTAACTTTAATTTTTTTTTCAGAAATTTCCGCAACAATACGTACAAGTTCGTTAATAGTTACCATTTCTTCAGAGCCGATATTTACAGGACCAACAAATTTAGATCTAATTAATTTTTTAGTAGCTTTTAAACATTCATCAATATATAAAAAAGATCTAGTTTGCTGGCCATCACCCCATATTTCTATTTCACCATCATAATCTGACAAGGCAACTTTTCTACAAATCGCCGCAGGGGCTTTCTCTTTGCCGTTGTCGAATGCTCCCTGAGGACCAAAAATATTGTGATATCTTGCAATATGAATATCCATTTTGTAATTTCTGAGATATGAAAGATATAGTCTTTCGCTAAATAGTTTTTCCCATCCATATTCTGAGTCAGGCTGAGCAGGATATGCACTTTCCTCTGTACAGTTAGGGTTGTCTGGCTCTAGTTGATTGTATTCTGGATAAATACAGGCTGAACTGCTATAAAATATTCTTGATTTTTTATTTGTTATATTTTCTAATTCTTGTTGAAAGTTAAGAAAATTGATATTGATAATACATGAGCTACTCATAATATCGGCATCGTATTCTCCACTAAAGATATAACCGGCCCCACCCATGTCTGCTGCAAATTGATATATTTCATCAAAAGAATTCCCATCAACGTTTAATATATCCTCAAACGACTCTTGTTGGGTTAAGTCATACTGTATAAATTCATCAGCTTCGCTCTCTGAAAAGGAGGGTTTAGAAATGTCAACGGCCCTAACAAAAAAACCCTCTGACTTAAGACTATTGACCATATGGGATCCAATAAATCCTCCACCACCCATTACTAGCGCTGTTTTTTTATTAACCATGTGATTTATTATATCCAAATATGCGATTACTTTTTTGAATGTTATTTAATTAATTTTTCTATATGAAATAAGTTCATCCTCATAAATTAAAGATTTAATTAAGTAAGATTTTTCAATATCCTATCTTTTTTATCATAAGATTAATTCCTTAATTTTCATTTCTAAATCAGACGAGTATTTATTTTCTTTAATTGTATTAATAAAGTTAAAGTCATACTTTGGTTTGTTTATTTTGTCCAGATTAAAAATAGGCTTAAAACTTTTATTGCGTACTTCTCTAAATAAATGAATAAAATCTTTTATTTTCATTACATTATTAACCAGGTATTTATTTTTATGTAGTTTGTCTTCATCATGATTCTCTAATAATTTAGAAATTTGTATGTTTATATCACTTATATGAATCGGAAAGAATAAATCTTCTCCATCGGAGTCAAAATTTATTATTTTTTCATTTTCATTTTTTAATAGAAAAGGAATGAGTTTATTTCTATGGTCACTCGAACCATACACATCTCCAAGATGAAGTGAGCAAGAGTTAAAACTATTTTTTTTACTACTTTGAAAGTCCTCATATATACTTTTTGTAAGAGTGTAGAAATCTTTACTGGATGTGTAAATATCTTGCCATAAAGAATTTGCTGATATTATTTTTTTAACATTACTTGAATTAGCTGCTCGGATTATCTTATTTCCAAGTTTTACATTTACATCAAACATATCTAGTAAATCATCTGTATTTGGGTTCTTTCTATATACTGATGCAAAGTGAAAAACATATTCAATCTTTTCATCTTTGAAAAATTTTCCAAGGTTTTCCAGATAAACTTTATCAATGATACGAATATTTCTTCCTTCACTTGAATTATTAGAACTCGCTAGTGAGTAATAATTAAAATTTGGCAAGCCTTTAATTACGTTTTTGCCTAGATATGAAGATCCACCAGTTATAAAAATATTTTTCAATAATTAAATTTTAATAAAATTATTAAATAATTATCACTTACTATCAAATATCTCAGATTTAAACAAAATATAGTTACCGATATTTTCGGGATAGATCTTTTTATTTTGATCCATACAATCAATCCGAACCCAACATCTGTTGTCATCTTTAGGATAGACACCCCAGCCACCTGAAGCAGGTAGGTAAGTTGGAATAGGTGCTTTAACAGCCGAAAGAGCTAATGGATTATTGAAAAATTCTTGGTATGCATAAAAACGAGGAGTTAACAAAATACTGATTGAAATAAGACTATAAATAATTATTTTTTTATTTATAAGAATTTTAAAAAAAGACTTTTCATCAAATGTAAATCGTAATAAAGATATTCCTACAAGACATACAATCATTCCAAACCTAGCGTTAGGAGCTGTTGTTAACCACGAAAAAAATAAAAGAAAACCATATATGTATATGAAATTTTGAGAATTTATTGTTTCAGATTTTTTCTTTTTAAAAACTAGTAAATTAAATAAAAATAAGAATAAAAAACTAATTGCAAAATTAGTATAAATCTGAAAGTTTTTGCTATGTTCAATCCATTGAGTAAACCAATCATTAATCTGCTGATCAAAAGTAAAGGCAACATGCTCGGCTGCAATTCCAGCACTCGCAATATTTGCCCTTCCTCTGCTGTACCATGATAAAGAATCAAAACAGGTTAAATCAAAAGGAAACTGTATACATCCTGAGATAATAATATTTTTAGTTACCCAGCTTAAGGATAAAAAGCTTAACAACTTTGTTTTTTTTAATATATTCTTGAAAGTGCCTAGTTTATATACATAGAAAATTAACAAAGGGATTAGATACAAGCCAAACGCTTTAAGTTGAATTGCGAATAATGAACTATAAAAAAGTAATATTAACTCACTGAATGAAAAATTATTTTTAGCAACAGAATCTATTAGCAATATAAAAGAAATATAAAAGATAACGGCAAATGCTAAATCAGGTTTACCGATAGTTTGAAAAAATAAAAACCCATTCCCCCCTCCATTGATACCAAAATTGTCAAGAATGCTAAAAAGAATTAAATTTAGACTTGAATACTTTAGAAATTTATTTTTATTTTGTGTTACTTGAAAATAAACAAAATTAAAAAATAAAGTAAAAAATATTATATTTAGAAAATGTAAAAAAATAAAATTATCACCAAACCAAAATAGGGAAGAAATATATTCATAGATAGATGACCAACTAAACCACATATTGACATTGCCAAGACCAAATATTATTTTATGACTACTTATCCAAAGTTGATTGTTTAGATGATATAAGCCAGCATCATAATGAAGCCAAACTTTATAAGAACTAATGCTCAATATTGAGGGAACTACAAAATTGGTAATAAGAAAATCCAATCTTTTTATTTTGAGTTTATTTTTGAAATTCAAAATAACTAAAAATGAAGATAAAATCCAAAAATATGGATAAATTGAATTTACAGGCATAAAGAAATTTGTTATTACAGCCAAGTTTCCCAAAGCAAACAAAGATAAAACTGGATAAAATATATAAATATTTACTCCAAAGATTTTTTCATCTACCCTAGGAAATTCCTTTCTTGAATCTAAAATAATAACTATTGACCTTCCTATAAAGAAAAGAAAAAAATAAAATCCAAAAAAATAAACATAATTCATAATTCTTCAGTTTCCAAGGAATCTCACAATAGGGGTTTTAAACATGTATTCATATTTTCTTAATTCTTGCTACTAAAAGATAGCCGAATCTTTTATTAATTAGTTTTTCAATACGGTTCATAATTTTTAAAGAAGAATCGATGTTCCATATAGAAATAAAAACTCCAATATTTAAAAATCTAGAAACTTCAATAACTTCATAACTAGTTGAATTAATTAGACTTTTTAACTTTCCAAGATTATATTTTTCTTTGTATTCACGCTTATAATCTACCACCCCAAAGAAATTTAAAATAATATAAAAAATATACATAGCGCTTCTATAGTTTGGAGTTGTTAAGATGATTTCACCGTTTTTTTTCAGCAGATGACTCAGAGAGTTTAGCAATTCTGTAGACTCATTATGATCTAAAAACTCCAATAAACCGATTATGCTTATTACACTGTACTTCTTTTGATGCTTTTTTAAATCAAATTCATCAAGCGACAAGTAATTATTAGAAGAATATTGATTTTTTGCATACTCAATTTGATTGTTTGCAATATCGACGCCAAGGGAATTTCCATATAAGTAATTACCTATAAATGCGCCAGATCCACAAGCATAATCTAAATGTGAATCATTTTCATTTATGTATGATTTTACTTTTAAAAAGGTTGAATTATGCCAGTTTGCTTGCAGCCCTTTGTTTATAGATAATCCCGATTGAAGAATCTTATCGTAGTACCCAGAGGGCAGAGTACTATTCCAGAATTTGCTCATAAGAGACCTAAGGGGATATTTTTTTTATATCTAATGCTCCAAATAGTTTTTTTTAAAAGTTTAATTTGGTTCATATTAAATTATATACCTGACAATAAATCTGTATGATAAATTAAACTAAAATTATGATTCAAGGAATTGTCAAAACATAAAGATGCACCATTATATAAAAATTTGTGTAAATAAGAAATCTAAAAGCTATTATAAAAGCTAAATAAGATAGAAAGATGAATAGTTGATCAGAGTATTCCAACCTAAAATTTATATTTCAGACATATTTTTTGTGATGAAAAATCTAATAAGTAAAAATATTTCAGGAACGAGTCCTGTTATTGAAGAATTTGAAAAAACTGTAGCTAAAAAATTTAATAGAAAATATGGTGTAGCTGTTTCAAATGGAAGCGTTGCATTAGATTTAGCTTTAATGAATCTTAACCTAAAAAAGGGAGATGAAGTAATAGTTCCTTCTTTTACAATAATATCTTGCTTATCCGCAGTAATAAGAACTGGAGCCAAACCAGTTTTCTGCGATGTTAATAAAGATACATGGAATATGACCCTTGAAGATATTAAAAAAGTTTTTACTGACAAAACAAAAGCTATTGTAATCGTGCATACATATGGTCTTCCTGCCGATGCTGTAAAGATATCTGAGTTTTGTATCGAAAATAATCTTTCTCTTGTTGAGGATGCTGCTGAAGCCCATGGACAAAATATAGATGGATTGAAGTGTGGATCTTTCGGAAAGATGACCACTTTTAGTTTTTATGCAAATAAGCATATAACCACTGGAGAGGGCGGAATGGTATTAACTGATGATTTCGATATTTTTAATAATTTAAAACAAATGAGGAATTTAGATTTTACTGGCACCGACAGGTTTAATCACAATCATTTTTATTGGAATTATCGACTAGGAGGCCTTCAGGCCGCACTAGGAATATCACAATTAAAAAATTTGGAAAAAACAATCAAAATAAAAAAAACTCAAGGAAAAAATTATCTCTCAATACTTGAACAGCATAAAGATATTTTTCACATGCCAATGGTTGACTATAATAAATCTGAAAATCATTTTTGGGTTTTTGGTGTTGTTTTGCAAAAACAAAATATTCGAGATAAAGTTATGGCTGATTTAGCAAATGAAGGAATAGAAACAAGACCTTTCTTTTGGCCTCTTCATTTACAGAATGTACTACCTAAAGAATTTAAGCAAGAAAATATTTCTTTACAGGTATCAGAAAATCTTGGTAAAAATGGTTTATATCTTCCAATGGGTTCTCATATAAACTTACAAAAGCAGAAGTATATTGTAAGTAAATTAGTACAAATCTATAACTCGTACGTATCTTGATATAATTTATAAAAGGACAAAGTAGTCCCCACAGAAAGAAATAAAACTTTAATTACATTAAATAATCATTTGTTACTAATCTAAATATTTAAATTTTAAAGACGTATTTAAACATGAAAAACAATATAGATTAAAATTATTCTATCAAAGAAAAAATTATTACAATATGTGGCGGTACTGCAGATAAAATTAAAGAACTAAGTTTAATTCCAGATAACGAAAACTATATATTCACAATTGATCCAAACTTCACCCCTTTAAATTTAAATAATTTTTTTGGCAGAAGTGTAACCGTAAATTCATTTATAGAATGTAGCCATTATGTTCAGGGTGGATTTGAACCATTAAAATTAACTATTTTTAATTATTTAGGATACGCAGTAATGGTTTTGACAATATTAGTTTTGTTAGCTTTTGCTCTTAAGTTTCAGAAAAATATAATAACGATCCCGTCTAGAAGTTTCTCAGCAATACAATCTTCATCTGTAATTTTTTTTACAAAATTAATAAAAAACAGTAAGGCTAAAGCAGTTCTTTTTGGAGGTCTTTTACTTGTTCAATTTGTCTTCATTCATGACTATATCACTATAAGCGCAATTAAATTGAGACCGTTTGTTGACGAGTATATTGCGTTAACATCAAATGTAGAGTTTTTTAAAAACCTAAATTTTACTGCAGGAGATTTTATTGGAGGAAACTATAGTATTTATTTAACATCAGGTCCAATTTCTGCTTTAGGAAGCGTAATAGGTTGGAATTTCTCAAATAATATTGTGACAACCAGAATCGCTAACTATTATTGGATAGTTTTTCTTCAGATAATTTTTTTATTTTTAATAACAAATAAAAGTAGAAAAAATATTAAATTTTTGATTTTAATTTCTGTATTTTTTATTCCTTTAATTCCATGGTGGATAGGTCTGATGTACTCAATAGGTGAGGTTGCTTCGGTACTAATTTTTGTAAATGCGATATTTTTATTAAAAACTAATAAAAAACTTTCTTTTTTTCTAATGGGACTGTCAATTATATTTGGAAAACTACTTACGGTTATTCCTTTTGCAGGTTTCTTTATATTCTATTCATGGAGTAATAAAAAAATAAAAAAGTCCTTAAAATTGCTCACCTATTTTTTAATTCCTTTTGGAGCTTGGTTTTTATTAGTAAATTTAAATTATGAAAACGGTAATTTGCTTGACTATCTTTCAAGTCAATATGACTTAATATCAAATCACCAAAGTTCTGGTGTTAAGGAAATTAGTTTTTGGAGTATTGAAAGTTTTAGAGACACCCTACTTATTTCTGAGTACAGTACCTGGAATGTTTATGACAAAACAAGATTATTAATAGTGCCAGTATTATTTTGTATTCTAATTTATAAGAATAGATTAGAAATAAATAAAGTATTTGGAGAGATTGCTATACCAATAGTAGGATCCGTATCTTTAACTTATATATGGTTTTGGCTTATGAGTCCAACTAAATGGATAAGATATTCTCAACACTTCACAATCATAATTATTTTTTCTTTAATATATATTTTCAATTCAAAATTATTACATTCAAACTTTGATTTCTTGCTATCTCTTATGTTATTTTCTGTATTTATTGAAGATGAAAAATTCTTAATTTATGTGACTTTTTTTATTGGCATAATTTTATTGTCAGTAAAAACTTTAGAAATAAGAGTTATATTTGGAAAAACAGTTTTAATAATTATTTTATTTCTCAACTTAGGAATCAGCTATTTCCAAAATACGAATTCGACTTATGATACAAATCCCAGTATTGAAAGTTGTATTAAAACACTTTTAGATAATAAATGTAGAGAAGAATTTACATTAGAAGACTAGTGGTTAGTCTTTTAATTTAACATAAGTGTTTAAGTCCTTGTAAGGATCTACATAAAATCTTAAATTTTCACTTCTTTTATAGATTTCTGTTTCAAGCTGTTTATAGTTAATTTTATAATCTGTAACTGCACAGTTATATAGTGTGTTCTTGGTAGGAACGCCCCTTATAATCATTCTTTGGCTACAAAGAATTACATCTGGCTCCTTTTTCAAAATTATTTCACCCACGTAATCCTTGTCTATAATTTCTAGATCATGAAGTGCTTTAATAATAAAATCTTCAAAATGATTAGATGGATGGATAATATATGAATAATTTGGCTTATCTAGATAAAAAGGAATTAAAAGATAATCAAGGGCAAATATAGAATAATTACTATCAAAATTAGCATCAATAACTTTTGACAACTGATACAAAGGATAATTATTTTGCACTTGTGAAATATCAGATAAATTTTCGGAAGCTTTATTAAATGAAGATGAAAAAATTGAAATTCCCGATAATGTCAAAAACACAAATATTACTAAGACCTCTCTATTTAATGGAAATTTTGAAAAAGTAACAGAAATAAAGAAAATGAGAAATATTAAATGATGGTAATAGTTGTGCGATCCAATAAAGTAAAAAGCTAGGGATGCACCTATAAATAAATTAATTAAATTTAAAACTTCTCTTCTTTTCACTAAGTCTATAAAAAAATATTTTGCATAATAAAAACCTATTGCAATAAATGAAAAGTATAAAAGCGGATTGAATTCAAAAAATTCTTTTAAGAATATTTTTAATTCATAGAAACTAGCAAACCTTGCTTGTATGTATCCAAGGGGTATTTGTATATATGTGGCAATATATACAGTTGTTAAATCATTTATTAAATAAAGTAAAAAGAAAAATACATGTGGTAATACAAGACCAAGGGAAAAGTTTCTAAACATAGCAAATGATATTTCTGTACGTTTTATGAAGATATAAAATAAAAAAGGAATTATAAAAAGTACAGACCCCTGGTTAATTAATGTTGAAAGAGAAAGGAGTGTGCCTATCAAGAAAAAAATAGACTTAGTATTTCTCCCTTTTAGTAAAACCAGATAAGCCAGCGATATAAAAAATAAAGAATAAACTTCAGAATATTCACTTATTGCCCATGGCTGGCTCATAGATAGAGAAAAAAATAACGTACCAAAAAACGATTTATAGATATTATTTTTTGACTCTCTGTATATTATAAAAAATAAAATTAATGATATTGAATAAAGTAAAATATCATTAATAATTTTGAAAAGAACGAAACTTTTTCCAGTAAAAGTCAAAATAAAATAATAAATATAGAATAAAAGAGGCCCCTTTGATTCCCATTGAGTTTCATTTGGTAAGAATCCTTTACCAATATCTTGTGATGCGACAAGATATGAAGCAATATCCCAATCAATAGTCTCTATATGAAGATATTGACCTTGAGTTATGGCAATAACAGCCATGATAATTATTTGCAATGATGAAAATGTAATAAAAGATATTTTCAAATGAGATTGAAAAAAATTGATTTTTTCAGATAAAATTTTATTAAATAATAACAACAGGATTAGTAATAATGCTATTGAAACTGTGGGCATTTTATTTATTTCAAAGCTAGTAATAAATATTGATGGCAAAACTACAACTGCTATCGGGACTATACTTTTTATATATTGTTTTTTCACCATAAAAAGCTTACAGGAATTGATATGATAAAAAAGTCCAGGTCCATAAAATTTGATACTCCAAGATGATTGAAGTAAGCATAATTTTACCAACCTTAAATGAAGAAAAAAATCTTGATTTTTTAATACCAGAAATTCAAGAAGAGCTTACTCATTTAAATATAGATAATTATGAGATAATAGTAGTAGACGATGGCTCAACAGATAATTCAAAAAAATTAGTCGAACAATTTAATAATGAATTTAAGAATATCTATTTCATTGAGAGAACTGGAGAAAAGTCTCTCCCATACTCGATACTAGAAGGAATAGATAATGCCAGGTTTTCATATGTAATGTGGTTAGATGCAGATGGCTCAATGCCTGCTCCAATAGTGTCTAAGTTAATTTCAATACAAAACGAAAATTTAGACAAAGTTATTGTTGGATCTAGGTTTGTTGAGGGTGGTGGATATAAGGGAATAAAAAAAGGAGAAGACACTTCCTTTTTACAGATAATCAGTAATATTTATAATTCAGAGGACTCTATCTTAGTTGTTTTTCTTTCAAAATTGTTTAATAAGCTGTTAAGCAAAATATTAAAGCTGAAAGTTAAAGACTTAACTAGTGGATTTGTCATTGGAAAAAAAGAATATTTCAACAGAGAATCTTTTTTAAATGCTTCATATGGTGATTATTTTATAATGTTGATGCTTGACCTCAATGAAAAAAAAGTTGAATGTCTTGAAGTGCCATATTTTTGTGATATCAGGAAATTTGGAGAATCAAAAACTGGTAGTAATTATAAGCAGTTATTAAAAAGAGGACTTCCATATTTAAAACTTGCATTTAAACTAAGTAGGAACAATGGCAAAAATAATTGACTCTGAGGGAAATCTACTTGCATTAGTAATTCCATTCGAATCTATCAAGGAAGAAAAATATTTTCCAACTGAAAATAGTCAAGAAATGCAGGTGGCCGCTTTCAATCTAAAAAAAAATACAATAATTGATAATCACATACACCTTGATCAGGAAAGAAATATTAATTCAACATCAGAAGTGATTGTTGTTCTTGATGGTTCTATAAAAGTAAATATATTTGATGAAAGTTTAAATTTAGTTACCGTAGAAGAATTGCGAAAAGGTGATACGATTGCACTTTTTATGGGAGGGCACGGAATTGAGGTCACAGAGGATTCTAAGTTTGTTGAGGCAAAGCAAGGCCCTTATTTAGAAGATATAGATAAAAAAAGATTTTAAGTGTGTTTTGACTAAGACTTAATGTATGATTTTTAACATTTTATTTAATTTTGGAATAAATTTTTTCAAATATAGTGCACTTTATCTCTATTTTTTTCTTGCCGGAAGATCTTTGCTATTAATTATCAACAAATTGTTATTAGGAAATAAAAAAATACCAACTCAAGTTTTAAATTTAAATTCCCAAATAATATCTCCAATTATAGGTATATTATTTTCAGCAAATATACTTGTATTAATTCATTTTTTCATCGAACTTAAAAATATATGGACTTTCATTATTCTAGGATTTTTATTACTTCCTAATCTTTATGACTATGACCTCAAGATTCTTAGTAATATTAAATTAGTTAATTTATTTTACTATGTAGTTATACCAGGGATTCTTATAATCAGCGTTTCAGATATAACTTTTAATTACGATGCCGGATACTATCATTTACTCCATCAGAACTGGTTAAGAGAATCAAATCTCATATTTGGTATGGTTAATATCTTTTGGGCATTTGGAATGTCGTCAATATATGAATATTTGTCCTCAGTTTTATGGTTTGATAAAAGTTTTGTCTTACTCCACTTTTTAAATATAATATTTATACATTTTTTTTACTTATTCATCTCAGAAAATATTTTTTTTCCAAAATTTAAACATGTAAGAATAATTTCGTATCTAATTTTGATTTACTCATTAATAGATAATTTAGGCATTCAAGGTGGCCGAAATGGTTTTCTCTTCATACAAGGGGTGACAAAACAGGATACTTCAGTTGCCGTTCTGATAGTATTTGTTTCTCTTTCAATTTTTAATAATCTAAAAATAAAAAAGACAGTTAAATTAGATATGATAATTTTATCGCTATTAATTTTGTTTCTATATCAAATTAAAGTAAGCTCAGTCATTGTAATTTATCTGTACTTAATATTTCTATATATTCTCATAAAGGAAAAAGACTTCACCATCAGCTCAGTTGCTTTTCTTCACCTACCCGCAATATTTTTTGGACTAATATCAATAATCAAAAGCTATATTACAACTGGATGCTTAATTTTTCCTTTAAATTTAACATGTAGAAACACTTTTGACTGGTACATAGAAGGCTCTACTATTTCTTTTGAGGGCATTACAAAACATGCAAGTTTAGCTTTTAATAACGAAACTAATTTTATTGATTGGATACAAGAGGTTGGAAATTTTGAGTACAACAGGGCTGTATTTATTAATTTTGTGTTTTCTTTAATTTTTATTGTAGTTCTTTCAAAAATCTTTTTAAAAAAAGATAATCCTACAAAAAGTTTTAATTACACGGTATTTTCTTATATTTTCTTTTATATTCTTTATCTAATTTATTTTGGGCCTATTCCTAGATATTATATGGGATTAGCTATAACCATTATTGGATTGGTCGGCTACTTTTTTGATGGTTCTGAAGTTTCTTTATCTAAAATATTCAGTTACGGATTAATATTTGCATCTGTTTTTTTGATAGTGAGACTATCTTCTTACACAGCGTTTATTAGTAATGAAGATTTACGGTTATTCGACCCTAGAGAAAGTAAAGAAATTAATTTAGATATTGGTTTCAAGGAAATAAATGAGAATTGGGTTATTCCTGCAGAAGGAGACCAGTGTTGGGCCAACTTAGAGTGTTCAATGGCTAAAGCTAATATAGTGCTAGTCAAAGATGGTCATTTCCAAGTTGCATATAAGTAAAAAAAGAGAAGAGTAAAAATGATAAAAAGCTTATTCAGGCTAAGCGCACTGATATTTTTAAATTATATTGTAATTTTCCAAAGTAAAAATATAAACACTCAACAAATTGAAACTGATATAAATAGAGTTGTTATATTTCAAGATTTTAATGAAATGATCGTCAACTTTATTATTTGCTTGACTATAGCAATAGCTACTCTTTGGTTTTTGTATATCTTCAAGCCATTTATTGAGGTGTATCTTCTTTATTATTTCAAATACGGATTTTATTTCTTGATAAATTTTATTTCCATATCTTCTATCTATATAATATTTAGAGTATACGGATATTCAAGGTTGTATTTATTGATATATTTATTCGTAGCCTCCGTAATGATACTTCTTTCCGATAAAATAAAAAATTAGTTATAAAAAGCACGATAGAATTATAATGATTTTGAATATTACAGGGCGCTTAGCTCAGTCTGGCAGAGCGCTTCCCTTACAAGGAAGAAGTCACAGGTTCAAATCCTGTAGCGCCCACAAGGGTTTTTCAGAAATTGACTATTAATAAATCCAGTATGATTAATTTAATTAACTATCATTTGAACTTGAATTATTTTTAGAAAACTCTTCTGTTACTTCAGCAATAAAATCTATCATTTCAAAAGTTACACCTGGGTATAGTCCAATCCAGAATGAATTATCTACAATTTGATCTGCCGTGGATAAATCTTCAGATGACTTCAACTCTAAATTCTGAAAAGCAGGTTGGAGTTTTAGGTTTCCTCCGAACATAAGTCGTGAGCCAATATTATTTGAGTCAAGATATTTTACAAAGTCTGTTTTCGTAAAACCTGCACCTTCTTTGACTGTCAACGGGAAACCAAACCAGCTTGGATCTGAATTTAAAGTAGCTTCAGGCAAATCAAAAAATTCAAAATTTTTAAAAGTTTCCATGTAATATTGAAAATTTTCTTTTCTCTTAATAATAAATTTTTCAAGTTTATCAATCTGTGAATAACCCAAAGCAGCTTGCATATCAGTAGCTTTTAAGTTGTAGCCAATTCGCGAATATATATATTTATGATCATATCCGTGTGGAAGACCTCCAAGTTGCCAATCGAATCTTTTTTTACATGTGTTATCTACTCCTGGGGGGCAGTAGCAATCCCTACCCCAATCTCGAAATGATTCCATTATTTTTTTTAATTTTGGATTATTTGTTATAACTGCTCCTCCCTCTCCTGTAGTGATGTGGTGAGCTGGATAAAAAGATAGCGTTGCAACATCTCCAAAAGTTCCTGTAAATTCATTATTATATTTTGAACCAAAAGCATCACAATTATCTTCCATTAAAAATAGATTGTATTTTTTACATATGTCTTTAATCTTTTTAACATTAAAAGGATTTCCAAGTGTATGTGCAAGCACTATACCTTTTGTTTTATTACTAATTGAAGCCTCAATTAAATCAGGATTGATATTGAATGTTTTAATATCTGCATCTATGAGAACGGGAACTAAATTATTTTGTATAATTGGATTTATAGTTGTTGGAAAACCCACAGCACAAGTTATAACTTCATCACCATCTTGAATATCGTAGAGCTCTTTAAGAGCGGAAATTGCTATTAAATTTGCAGAAGAACCACTATTAACAAATAATGTGTGTCGAGTTCCCAAAAAAGAGTTAATTTTTTTTTCAAATTTATCGGTAAAGTGTCCACTTGTAAACCAGCCGTCAAGAGAGGACTCAACTAAGTTTTTAATATCATCTTCATCAACAACCTTTCCTGTAACTGGTATATGAGTAACACCACCAATAAAGGGTTTGTTTGCATTTTCTTTTTTTGAATACTTACCAGCAAGACTTAATATTTCGCTTTTTAATTTTTCTAAATCTTCCATTTTTTTCTACTTTTAAATAAATTACTTATTTCATTATATAAGTGTGATTAGGCAATATGTGTTTCATCAGAGGAACTTAAGCAAGTGCATATGAAGCCTTTTTTCTTACAAGGAAGAAGTAACAGGATCAAATCTTATAGGATCCATAATTTTTTAGAAATACACATAGTAATAAAATAGCAAAATTAGATTCATCAATAGCTATGATTAAGTATATTAAATGCTGAATTCAATAAAAAAATATATTTTACTTCATAAAACATCTGATATAAAACGTATTAGCCACAGAAAAGATCTACATGCAATAAGAGGAATTTCAGTAATTGTTATTATATTTTACCACGCTGATTTCGAACTATTTAAGGGTGGATGGCTAGGAGTTGATTTATTTTTTGTTATATCAGGATATTTAATTTCTAATATCATAATTTCAGAGATAAATAGTGGTACTTTTAATTTTAAAAGTTTTTATCTTAGAAGATTTAGGAGGATAGTTCCTGCTCTACTTTCTACATTGGTGGTAACTACTGGATTAGCTTATTGGCTATTAACGCCAAAAGCAATTTTGGATTATTCAAAATTACTAGTGTCATCTATATTTTTTTATGCAAATATTTATTTACAAAATTTTGATTTCTACAATGCTGGACCATCTAAACAAAATCCATTAATTCATATTTGGAGCTTATCTGTTGAAGAACAGTTCTATATTCTGTTCCCATTAGCTATCTTTCTACTTTTAAAAGGAACTAAGAAATATTTATTTTTAATACTACTTTTTGTAACAATGTTTTCTATTTACTCGAATAGTTTTAGTCAAGATATTACAAAATTTTATAGCTCTCAATATAGAATTTGGGAGTTTTTGGTCGGATCCTTACTTGTTTTTGTTAGCTTCAAAAAATTTGGAAAATTTTTTACGTTTTCCGGTTTTGCTTTAATTATTTTTTCTGTAATTAACTTCGAAGACAGTATGATGAACCTCAATAGCATTGAACCAAAATTAATTGCTTTACTAGGAGTGTCATTATTAATAGCTGCAAACGACTATAGTCTTAATAAAATATACAGTAATCAACTAGTTGTGTATGCTGGAACACTTTCTTATTCACTATATTTGTTACATCAACCAATATTTTCTTTTTTAAGGATTTATGGAAATAAAAGTGGTTTTGAAATTACAAATTTATTTTATCTTATTGCTATATGTTTCATTGTCATTTTTTCATATCTAAATTGGAAATATGTCGAAAAATTTTTTTTAGCAAAAGAAAACTTTTCTAATTTAATTAAATTTTCTACGTTTGCTGTTGGCGGACTTCTTGTATTTACGATTTATAGTTTGAACACAAATGGTTTTGAAAGCCGATATGACTTCGTTCCAGATGAAGTGTTGTTTTACTCAATAAATACTAATCTCGATCCAACAGAAAATGATTTTACTGAATTTTCTAACTATGAATGTAGTCAGTATGATTCAACCAAAAAACATGTAATTTTTATAGGAGACTCTCATCTCAGCACTCTTTCAGTAAGTATTCTTAGAAATTTTAGGGATTCAAGTTGTAGTTACGACTTTAGTTTTGTTTACAATCCGACTGGTAGATGTATCCTTTCAAAGCAAAATGATACAGGTGTAATTGAAGTCTGTACTAACGAGTACTTTGATTCATTTATAAATAATACTCTTACGAAAGACACAACTGTTATAGCTATAGGAAGGTTCAATACTTGGCTTGAATTAGAAATTGGTAGTCAAGTACAATGTGAGAGTTGTGATTATATAGATATTATGAAGAAAAGATTTGAAGATGTTTCAAACAGTTCTTACAAATTATTAGTGGTTGAACCAGTTCCGACCTATCCAGTAAAAATTGCTGAGTCCTATCTTTATAAAAATGTTATTTGGGGAGAAAGTATAACTATTGATTATCTGGATTGGAAATACTCACTAAACAAATGGTATGATTTTTTGGATGCCTTAGATATGACCAACATAGAAATTATTGAAAGTAGCCTGGTGTTTTGTAATCAATTTGAGGAAGGAAAATGTAATGCTTCTACTGAGAAAAATATTTTATATTCTGACGATAACCACTTAACAATCGAGGGTGCAGACCTACTAGTTGAAAAAATACTCTTAACATTAAATAGTCTCGATTAAAATATCTTTTAATACTTTTTGTCTACCCATCTCATTATTTAATATTCTTTTAAACAAGGTAATTCACTATTAAAAATGAGTCAGAAATCTTTTAACTACATCCCAATGAATTTCCACAGTTCAAGCATTTATAACATGAGCCGTTTCTGATTGTAATATGTCCACACTCATTACAGGCAGGGGCATCACCCATCATGTCACCAAGAACTTCTTGAACAGTAGCTACAGAATTGGAAGTAGACTGAGTAGTTTTAACAGGTTCTACTTCTTTAACTTCAGCTACAGGTTCTACTTCTTTAACTTCAGCTACAGGTTCTACTTCTTTAACTTCAGCTACAGGTTCATTTTTTTTTTGAACCATTTCTATAGGTTCTACAGGCGGAGCTTCAGAAGTCACCTCATCTTTTGGAGGTACTTGTACAATATCTGTTCTACCTAAGTACTCCAAACCAAGCGCTCTAAAAACATAATCAACGATAGAG
>MDSV01061657.1_pt1 | contig 71778 bp, 55 predicted proteins | sample 810851 | NCBI WGS metagenome assembly MDSV01 (sample SAMN05326640, study PRJNA326480) | marine metagenome | isolation source: seawater | place: Atlantic Ocean: North East | collected 2012
CGAACGTCCCGCCGCCGAAATCGTACACGGCTACTTTCGATTTTTCCTTCAGCGAACCCAGCCCGTAGGCCAGCGCGGCGGCGGTCGGCTCGTTGATGATGCGCTTCACCTCAAGGCCGGCAATTTCGCCGGCTTCCTTGGTGGCTTGACGCTGGCTGTCGTTGAAGTACGCGGGAACGGTGATGACCGCGCCCGTGACTTCTTGGCCGAGGTACTCCTCAGCTGTGCGCTTCATCTTCTGAAGCGTCATGGCAGAGATTTCTTGCGGTGTGTACTGGCGGTCGTCAATTTGAACGCGGGGCGTGTTGTTGTCGCCTTTCACCACGGTGTACGCCACGCGGCCTGCTTCTTTCTCCACTTCGCTGAAGCTCGATCCCATGAAGCGCTTGATGCTGGAGATCGTCTTCGTGGGGTTGGTGATGGCCTGACGCTTGGCGGGTTCACCCACTTTGCGTTCGCCACCGTCGATGAAGGCCACCACAGAAGGAGTGGTGCGCTTGCCTTCGCTGTTGTTGATGACCACGGGTTCGTTTCCTTCCATCACTGCAACGCAGCTGTTGGTGGTCCCGAGGTCGATGCCAATGATTTTACTCATGTTGCAAGGGTTGATTGTGTTTTCGTTTGTTTGGCCCTCTTATACCAAACCTGGTGCCAATCCCTTTCTCCCCATGCCAAACTGACATCCTGTCAAAGCCCGTGGAATTTTTATGACATCTACGTCAAAAAAGGGGGGCAAAGCCTGACAGCCTGACCGGGCAAGGCCTGGAGCCATCATGTCAACCTCCATGTTCAACCTCAAGCGGTTTCGGCAACCCACTGGGCCACTTCGCGAAGGTGTGCTGTCACATGGAGCATGCGTGACCCATACCAACTGAAGGCCTCGCCGTCCACCAGGCGAAAGCGCGCTTCGGGATGGGCTGCGTGCAGTGCGGGCAGGTGCTTGGGCTGAAAGGGGAAGGGCTCGGAAGGGAGCAGCCACTGTCGGGCCGCAAGAGTTCCGCGCTCCAGATCCTTGCCTGTGGTTGGGTAGCGGCTTTCCGAGCCTCCACCGATGGCGTTGGCGATGCCCCAATGGCGCATGACGTCGTGGATGAACGTGTCGTGTCCTGCCGCCATCCATGGAGAAGACCAAACCGCATATCCCGCCTGCCCCAAGATGGCGCGTGGTTCGCCCCACGCATCTTGAATGCGGTTCACCATGTCGCGGGCGTCCGCGGCACGGTCCACGCGTGATCCAACTTGTGCCATGGCGGCCCATGCGTCCGGGACGGTGCGCACGTCGGTCAACAGCACGCCCTCCGGCACGCCCTCCATCAAGGCTTCGACTTGGGCCTTGTCGTTCTCCTCACGGTTGGCCACCACGAGGTCGGGTTTCAGGGCGAGGACGTCTTCGACTTTGACGTTTTTGGTGCCACCGATGCGTGGCAACGTCCGAAACTTGGAGGCAGGGCGAACGCAAAATTTGGTTTGTCCCACGACATCCACGTCCAGATCATGCAGGAACTCCGTCCAACTCGGCACCAAAGAGACCACGCGCATGATGCGAAGGTAGTCCGCTACCTTTGTCGCATGAAGGCACCTGTACGTTTTGCCGTGGTGGGATGCGGTCACATTGGCAAGCGCCATGCGGCCATGATTCAAGGAGACGAGCGCGCCACGCTTGTGGCGGTGGTCGACCGTGCCTGGGCAGAAGAGGGGAATGTGTCTCGGAGACCCTGGGCGCCTGAGGCACGTGCCTTTGCGACGCTCTCTGCGGCGCTGACTGCATTGGATGTGGATGTCGTGGCTGTGGCGACTCCCAATGGCAGCCACATCGACCTCGCTTGTGAGGCGGTTGCCGCCGGTTGTCATGTGGTGGTCGAGAAGCCCTTGGGGCTGGATGTGGCGTCGGTGGAACGGTTGAAGATCGACGCGGAAGCGAAGGATGTCAGGGTGTTTGGGGTGATGCAAAACCGGTATGCGCCAGCCGCCCAATGGCTCAAGCAAACCCACGAATCCGGTGGGTTTGGCGAGGTGCTTCAAGTGCATGTGCAATGCCTGTGGAACCGGGACGAACGGTACTACACCCCTGGGTCGTGGCGCGGCACCATGGATCAAGATGGCGGTCCGTTGTTCACCCAGTTTTCTCACTTCATTGACATCCTGATGTGGGTCTTTGGGCCTTTTGACGTGGAGGACGCACACTTTGTCAACCAAACTCATCCTGACACCGCATTTGAGGACGGAGGGACGGTGCGCTTCCGGCTCAGTCACGGGGGATGGGGCACCTTGACGTTCAGTACGTCTTCGCCGCACCGCAATTTTGAAAGCAGCATGACGGTGATGGGGCACAAAGGCACGGTCCGTATTGGCGGGCAATACATGGACCGCTTGGAGGAGTTCCAAATGCCCGACACCCGCAAGCCGACGTTGGCCCAGGCGCCACCGCCCAACGACTACGGAGGGTACACCGGGTCCGCGGCCAACCATCATCACGTTTACGACAACGTGTTTGGCGTGTTGTTGGACGGACATGCTGTGGCCACACCCGTGGAAGAGGGGCTCGCGGTGGTGGCGGCCATCGAAGCAATGCACGCCAAAGGGCGCACTCAGAAGTGAGGCGAGGGCGTGGTCCAAGCGGACCAGGTTTGCGGGAAACAACGCTTGAACCACCAAGGGGCATGAACCCAACGGCGCATGGGCACGGGACGTGACCCAAATTCGGCATAAAATTGGTCCACGCCGGGATCTTGGCTGCCCCCAAAGTCGAAGGTGGTGCAGCCCCGTGCCTTGGCTTCATCCATGGCCGCGAGCAACACGGCGGCGGAGGCACGGCCCGAGACTTTGGACCGGAGTTGGCCGCCGAAGGCGTAGACGCAGGTTTGGTCTTGAAGCACGACAAAGCCACCAGATGCCACACATTCTCCCTTTTGGTTGAGGGCCAAAACCGCAAAGGTCCACGGTTGGTCGGCCAAACGACTCAGCAACGCAGACAATTTGGTGCCGTGGTGCGCAAGGCCTTTGCGGGTTCGGGAAGCCAAGTGAAGCGCATGCACGTCCTGCCAGGCTTCAGGGTGTTCCGTGACGGTCACGGTCCCTTCGTCGCGCAGGAATCGTGCGGACTGCTTTTGCCGGGATTTGCCCACGCCCCAACCTTTGTCTTCGGACCATGTGCTCTGCCGTGTGTGTCGCGTGATGTCCTGCCACCCGTGAGGTGCCTGAAGGCTCTCATGGGCGCGGGGACCGAGATCCAGCACGTGGAGCATTGTCGACATACCTGCGCAAGAAGACACCAAGTCTTGCTGGGTATTCAAATCGCCTTGGAGTCCCATGTGCAAGGCCCAAGGAGGAGTGCACGTCAAGGAGAGCAAACCTTTCAGGGTGGTGCGGGTGACACCCACAGAACATCCTGACGATGAAAACGTGTGGCCCTCATCGTTGAGCCATGCCTTGGAGGCAAAACCCATGTCGGGGGAGGAAGAAGAGGCGAGAGTCGACACCCGCAGTGGGGATCAGCCTCCGATGGAACGCTTGACCGCTTCGTATTCGCGCTCACCGCCAATGAACTCGTCACCGAGCGTGATGAAATCACGCGCCTTGGCGGCGTCGCCCATCTCGTCCAACTTTTCGATGGTGGTCACAAAGGCGTATTGAAGCAAATCGCGCTGCCCTCCGGTCAACCCGCGCGCCTGCTGGTCGAGGAGCAGGTTGCGGGCTGTTTCCCAGGACTTGTCCGCATCGCGGCGGGCCTTGAGGGTCAAAAACACCGTGCCATACATCATCCACGCTCCGGGGTCTTCCTTGTCGAGGGTTGTGAGGTACTTGTAGTACGACTTGGCCTTCGTGAATTTGCCGTTGTCCATTTCGGTCTCTGCAGCAATGATGGTCTCTTTGCGGAGTTCTTCAATGTATTCCTGTTCCTCGGGAACGAATTCCTGTTCCTTGTCCTTCTTGACAAATTTGCCCGCATACTTCAGCGCGTTCTTGAGGGCTTTCATTTTGTCCACTTCATACGATTCCCGCAAATCGGAGTCGTCGCTGTTGTGAATGGCGAGGTAGGCCTTGGCCATGTAGAGGTAGGGGACGGGGTGCTTCTTTTGGTCGTCGTCCTCGGTGTAACGAATGGCCTTGAACAAGACCTTTTCGTACTTGCCGTCGACGTACCACACGAGCAATTGGTTCAATTCATCCTCCGTGATGAGGATCGGTTCTTCCTTTTCTTCCCCTCGGATTTGGGCCCAAGATTGGGGCGCGGCGCCAAGGGCAAGAAGGAACAGCATGGCCGCAGAAGCGAACCGGGTGGAGCGTGTGAAGGACTGAATCATGGTTTCAAGTATTGCAGTGGTCTGAGACACAAACCGTGCCGAAGATAAAGGACTACGAAACAAGGACGCGCTGAGAGCCCCAAATGTTGTTTGAACCGACGTCGCTTCGCAATGTTCCTTTGTCCAACATGACGCCCTCCGAAGTTCATCGCCTTCACGCGCCGGTCAAGGCGTGGTTCCAACAACAGGGTTGGACGCCTCAGGCGTTTCAGGAAGAGGTGTGGGAGGCGTTTGCCCGGGGCCAAGACGGCTTGCTTCAAGCTCCCACCGGAAGCGGGAAGACCTATGCTGCCATGGGCCACGTGCTGTCGGCGGCCGCGGTTTCAAAGAGATCCTCGCGAGGGGTTAAGTTGGTATGGGTGGCGCCTCTGCGTGCCTTGTCCGCAGACATCGCCGATGCTGCCCGGGCCATGGTTGCGGGTTTGGGGTTGGACTGGGAAGTGGGCACGCGAACGGGGGACACCTCGGCCAAGGAGAAGGCCAAACAGCGCACAGCACTGCCGGACATTTTGATCACGACCCCCGAGTCCTTGCACATCTTGATTGCCCAAAAGGGCGGCGCAGAACGCCTGTCCAAGGCGCAGGCCGTGGTTGTCGACGAGTGGCATGAGCTACTTGGGTCCAAGCGCGGTGTGCAAGTCGAATTGGCCGTGTCGTGGATGGCACGACGCAACCCGCAACGTGACATGTGTGTGTGGGGCATCAGCGCCACCTTGGCCGAGCCTGAGCTCGCACTTGAGGCGTTGGTGGGGTCGGCGAAAGGGGCATTGATTCGTGCGGACATCCACAAGGACATCGAAGTCGAGAGCACCATGCCTCAAGCGTTTGCGAAACTTCCATGGGCCGGGCACATCGGATTGCAGCTGCTCGACGAAGTGGCCGAGGTCGTGGAGGCGCATCAAAGCACCCTCATTTTCACAAACACCCGAAGGCAGGCCGAGGTGTGGTACCAGGCGCTGCTCAACCACAAGCCGGAGTGGGCAGGTCTCATGGCCATGCACCACGGGTCCATTGCCCGCGAACTCCGGGAATGGGTGGAAGATGCGCTGCACGACGGCCGGTTGCGCGCCGTGGTGTGCACGGCCTCGCTCGATTTGGGCGTGGACTTCCGCCCAGTGGATGCGGTCGTGCAAGTGGGCGGTCCCAAAGGCGTGTCGAGAATGATTCAACGGGCGGGACGCTGTGGTCACCGGCCCGGCGAGGTGAGCAAAGCGTTTTTCGTGCCAACCCATGGCTTGGAGTTGATTGAAGCGGTGGCCCTGCGCGAGGCCATTGTCCATGGAGAAATTGAACCCAAAACCCCGGTCATCCTGTGTTGGGATGTCTTGGTCCAGTGGTTATGCACGCTTTCTGTGGGAGATGGTTTTCAACCGGAGGAGGTCCGGTCGGTGTTGGCCCACACCCATGCCTACGGCGAAATGGAGGAGGACGACTGGCGGCAGTGCCTCGATTTGATCTCGACGGGCGGCCCCTCGTTGCGCGCGTACACAGAGCACCGACGCGTGGACGTCGATGAGGAAGGCCTGTGGCGCATGCGCGACCGGACCAAAGCCCGGCGTCACCGCATGAGCATGGGGGCCATCGTCAGCGCGACCATGGTGGCGGTCCATCTCAAGGGACAGGGATTGCTTGGCCACGTGGAGGAGACGTTTGTGGCCTCCCTGAGCGAGGGAGACTCGTTTGTCTTCGCAGGCCATACGGTCGCGCTGGTGTCCTTCAAGGGCCTTGTGGCGAAGGTGCGCCGGTCCAAGTCCTCGACGGCGCGCACACCGGCTTGGATGGGCGGCAGGATGTCTCTCAGTTCGGAGTTGTCTCACAGGCTGCGTCTCGCTTGGGACTGTTTGGCCGACGCGGATGCGGCTTGGGAGCCCGAGCTGCAGCGGCTGGCACCCATGGTCCAAATTCAAGCGGAGCGCAGTTGCATTCCCCGGGCTCACCAATTGCTCGTGGAGACGCTGGAAGATGGGGATGGACATCATTTGTTCTTGTATCCCTTCGAAGGCCGAAAAGTCCACGAAGCCCTGGCCATGCTCTTGGCGTATCGCTTGAGTCTGCTGACCCCCCAAACCTTCAACTGGGCCTGCAACGACGACGGCCTCGAACTCCTGTCCGACCAGCCCATTCCTTGGTCGCGTGTGGAGGACTCGGATCTGTTGAGTCCAGCGCACTTGATGGACGACTTGTCCGCAGGCTTCAACGCGTCTGAACTGGTTCGCCGCAAATTCAGGGATGTCGCGACCATTGCGGGGCTCGTGTTTCAGGGTTTTCCCGGCGCCACGGTCAAGGAGCGCCATTTGTTGACGTCCACCAACTTGTTGTTGCAGGTGTTCCAAGACCACGATCCAGACAACCTGCTGCTGCGCCAGGCGCAGGATGAAATGTTGGCAGACCAGCTTGAATTTGGCCGACTTCTTCAGTGGTTGCAGGGGATGTGCAACCGCGAGGTGGTGCATTGCGTCTTGGACAAACCTTCGCCTTTGGCGTTTCCCTTGTTCGTGGATCGACTGCGTGAACGCCTGTCGTCCGAAACCCTTGAAGATCGCTTGAAGCGAATGGCATGGGCCTGATGTATTTTTGACCTCGCATGCAAGATTTGAAAACCTATTCCCTGGGCGCAAAGACGTCTTCATTCTGGCGCGTTGTGGGATTCGCGGTGATGATGGGGTGGGGCATTGTGGCTTCAGCCCAAGGAACGGTCAAAGGCTTTTTGAAGTCGGAGTCTTCTGGGGAGGCGGTGATGTTTGCCTCCGTGACGCTCGAAGGAACCACCTACGGGGTGTCCAGCGACGTGGAGGGGTATTACAGTTTGAGCCGAATCCCTGCCGGACAATACACCCTTGTGGTGACCAGTCTCGAGTATGAAACTTTGAAAGAGCCGATTGAGATCAGAGATGGCAAGGTGCTGACGCGCAATTTGTTGCTTACGACCAAAGTGGTCACACTGGAAGGTGCAGAGGTGCGTGCGGATCGCGAGGAACAAACCACCCAAGTCCGGACATCTGTGGAGACCATTCGCCCGGCGGACATCAAACGCATTCCCAGCTTCGGCGGGGCACCTGATTTGGTGCAAGCGCTTCAAGTGCTGCCTGGATTTGTCTCCACAGGGGACCAAGGTGGGCAGTTGTACATCCGCGGTGGTTCTCCGATTCAAAACAAGGTGTTGCTCGACGGCATGTTGATCTACAACGCCTTTCACAGCATCGGTCTGTTCAGTGTGTTTGATTCGGACGCACTGTCCAATGCGGACGTGTATACGGGTGCGTTCTCAGCCAAATACGGCGGACGGATCAGCAGCGTCATGGACATTCGCACACGCGATGGCAACATGCGCCAAACCGAGGGCCGCGTGGGTGCCAGTCCTTTTGGGGCCAAGTTGCTCGTGCACGGACCGCTTCGCAAGATGTCTGAGAACCGTTCTGGCGGCATCAGCTACTTGTTGAGCGTCAAGCACAGCTACCTCGAGCAGACTTCCCAACTGTTCTATCCCTACATCGACGACGGACGGTTGCCCTTTGGTTTCACGGACGCGTTCGGGAAAATCACTTTTGGCGGGGGCGACGGTTCCAAGTTGAGTGTCTTCGGATTCAATTTCAACGACAATGCAAGTGTCTTGGACGACAGCACGGGCGTGGACTTTGCGAACTACGGCTGGCGCAATGTCGGTGGTGGAGGAACCTTCACGGTGGTGCCCCCAGGAAGTTCCGTGCTCTTGAACGGTCACTTTGCCTTGAGCAACTACCGAATCAACTTCGATGAAGTGGGATCCCCAGACCGTTTCAGCGAGGTGCAGGGCTTCAACTTTGGACTTGACTTCAAGTACGTGCTGGGTGAAGACAATGTGGAGTATGGCATTGAGGTGGTTGGCATGCAGACCGACTTCCAAACCTTCAATTCGTTGCAGGTCGCTGTCGAACAGCAGGAAAACACCACGGAACTTGGAGGCTACGTCGACTACACCATCAAGCGCGGACCTTGGATTGTGCAGCCCAGCGTGCGCCTGCAGTACTACAGCTCTTTGGCCCGTGCACGGATGGAGCCTCGGTTTGGCGTCAAGTACAAAGCCAGTGAGCGGTTTCGCCTGAAGGCCGCAGGAGGGATGTATTCCCAAAACGTCATCTCTGCCAACTCAGATCGCGACATTGTCAACCTGTTTTACGGCTTCTTGGCGGGACCCCAAAACCTGCAGGACGACATCCAGCTCCCCAACGGCGAAGAGCGCGAGATTGTGCACAGCTTGCAGACCGCCAACCACGCGGTTGCGGGATTTGAATTTGACCTCACGGAGCGGTTGAACATCAACACCGAGGGCTACATCAAGCACTTCACTCAGCTGACCAACTTCAACCGGAACAAGCTCTTCCCCGACAACACCACCTACGCCGACGAGCCCGATGCCTTCAAGAAGGATTTCATCGTGGAAAGGGGACGCGCAATGGGTGCGGACGTTGTGGTCAAATACGAAGAGCGAGAGACCTACTTGTGGTTTGTCTACGGCTTGGGGGACGTCGACCGTTGGGACGGTTTCCGTTGGTATGATCCGGTGTTTGACCGTCGTCACAATGTCAATTTGGTGGCCAGCCAAGGCTTTGGCAACGGCGCTTGGTTGGTGTCGGCCCGTTGGAATTTGGGGTCGGGATTGCCCTTCACCCAAAGCCAAGGCTACTACCAAGCCCCTGGCACGGGAGGCGGCATTGATGGCGATTACCTCACGTCCAATCCAGGAGACATCAGCATTTACCTCGCAGGCCTCAACCAAGGCAGATTGCCGGCGTACCATCGCTTGGACCTCAATGTCAAGCGCACATGGAAGGAAGTGGGTGGCGGTGAACTTGAGCTGTCTGCGGGCGTCACCAATGTCTACAGCAGAGAGAACATCTTCTACATCAACCGCATCACTGGCCAGCGCAAAAACCAGCTGCCTTTCTTGCCTTCGGTGGGCTTGGATTGGTCCTTCTGATCAGGAGGCCTCAATCAACTTTGCGGCTTGACCAAGGGCTTCCTCGGTCACATTGTCTCCGCTCAACAGGGCGGCCACGGCAAACCGCCGGGTTTCGCCTTCAAGTTCGCAAACGTTCACATAGGTGGACGCCCCGTCCGTGGTCTTGCTGACTTCCCAATGGTGTTGGGCTTGGGCAGCGACCTGCGGCAAGTGAGTGACTGCCAACACTTGCTGGGTGTCAGCTGCCATTGCAATGTGCTTCATAGCGCGGCCCATGTGTGCGGCCACTTCACCGCTCACGCCGGTGTCGATTTCGTCCAGCACGACCACTGGGGTCGATTGGATGCCTGCCATCACGGATTTGAGCGCGAGCATGAACCTTGCGCGCTCACCGCCGCTCGCCACTTTCACCAAAGGCAGGAGCGGCGATCCAGGGTTGGTGGTGAACCAGATTTCGGGATCGTCCATGCCCAAGGCATCTGCCTCGCACGGGGGAAATTCCCAGGCCATGTCGGCGTGGGGCATCTTCAATTGTCCCAGCAAGGGAAGGACGTCTTCGACGAGTCTTTTGCCAGCCTCTGTCCGGCGCGCCGTCAGGACGGCTCCAGCCTCTTGAAGATTTTTGCGGCATTGTGTTTCGCGTGTCAACGCCTCCTGATGGGCTTCCTCCAACCCTTGCAGGGATTGCACTTGTTCCACCAAACGTTGCAGGAGTTTGGAGAGGGCTTCAGGTCGGTCGACCTGATGCTTTCTCATGGCGCGCATGAAAGCGTCGTATTGCGCCTCCAACTGCGCCAGCCTTGCGGGGTCGGGCTGCTTTTGGTCCACCAAGTCGTGCAGCGTGCTGGCGAGATCGGCCAATTCGATGCGAACACTCGTCAAGCGCCCCAGGGCCTCGTCGACCTCGGCGTCCACACCCTCAAGGCTGGACAGGGAGCGACGCGCTGATTCCAACTGCGTCAAGGCACCTGTGTCCTCGGCGTCGCATGCCAGGGCTGCCAGCTGCAGGCCTTCATGGAGCGCAGTGGCGTGCTGCAATGAGTTCAATTCTGCCTGCAATCCATTCCAATCGATGTCCTCGGGACGCAGCGCTTGAAGTTCACGAATTTGGTGGGTGAGGTAATCCACGTCGCCTGACGGCGCGCGCATCAGGGCCTCCAGTTTCTGAAGAGCCTCCTTGGCTTCACGCCACACGGCATAGGCCTTGTCGTAGGTGTCTTTGACTGACCTGTGCTTGCCGGCCAAATCCAAAACGCGCACCAAAGAAGGTCGCTCAAGGGAGGTGCCCAGGTCGTCCTGACGGTGGATGTGGACCAAGTGCGACCCCAGTTCTTTGAGTTGGCCTACCGCCGCCTGGGCGTCATTGATGAACACCCTTGAGCGTCCGTTTCGCAGAACCTCCCTGCGCACGGAGATGGACCGGGCGAGGGGCAATTCCGCTTCCCGAAGCCAGCCTTCGAGCTGGGACGCCACAAATTCACCTTCGATGACGGCGCGGTCACCGTGGAGGCCCACGCCTGACGTATCTGCCCGGTCGCCGAGCAACAGGCCAATGGCACCGAGGAGGATGCTTTTCCCCGACCCTGTTTCGCCGGTGAACACGTGGAAGCCCTTCTCGAGGGTCATCTCCACCTCGTGGATGAGGGCGTGGTTTTGGATGCGAATGCGACGAAGCATCACCTCAAACGTTCGTCGTACGACTGGATGTTTCCGGGATCGAGTTGCTTCAAGATGGGCAACAACCGCGTGCGTTCTGCATCCGGAGCTGGGCCAAACACGTTGATGATCTCGTCACTTTTCGCGAGGAAGAACACCTGGATGTTGTAGGATCCCGGACGAATGCGGTTGGTGGAGCGCATGTCAATCAAGGCTTCCGCCATGGTCAGTCGTGCGCCTTCCACATCTTGGTAGAGGGCATCCAGTCCTTTGCGATGGTAGTTGTACAGGCACGTACGGACGGGACGGAAGGTTTGGCTCAAGTGGTTTTCCACCAGCCAGTAGCGGTTCTGTTTTCCTTGGGAAGCCTTCCAGCCTCGCTCGCCTGCGTTTTGGGCGTTGGCCACGATGGTTTGGGCTTGAAGGAAGAATGGCGTGCCACCTTCCAAGGCAAAGGTGTCGTAGTCCATGCCCAACACCATGTAGGCGTAATAGGCAAGAAGGGAAGAGAGGTTGTCCCGGTGCTGTCCCGGATTGAAGAGGATGTTGCTGTTGTCCAGCCACTCAAACTGGATGTCGCCGTCGTTGACCAGCATCACGGCCGTGTTGTAATCGGAATTGAACACAGGGCGTGAGCTTTGGACTTGCATGCTGCCCTTGAACACGGTCGAGCCAATCGCTTCGTTGATGGTGAGCTGCAGCGTACACTCGATGCGCTCTTCAAAGTCAAAATTGTCCTCGGTCCAGCGGCGGCCGTTCATGAACTCCCGAATGGCGTCCTCCAGCGCGTCAAAGCGTGAGGCGTCCACGTTGCTGATTTGAGGCGCAATCACCGTGACGTTGCAATTGAGCTCCTGGGCATGCGTCAGCAGGGAAGATGCGCCCAACATCAACGCCCAGAAGGCATGAGGGATGCAACGCAAGAGAGACGAACGGTTTGCGGAGCGAGATGGGTGGGTCATGGGTTCAGAGTTGTCCTCCAAAGCTCAACGAGATCGCACGCGACTTCGTATTTGGATTTCAACTCAAAACTAACGCTTTTCCCACCTTGGAAGAGCACACGGACTTTGTTTGTGTCGTGTCCAAATCCAGCGCCGTCGTCTTTCAAGCTGTTCAACACGATGGCATCAAGGTTTTTGCGCTCCAGCTTGCCTTGTGCGCTCGCTTGCCCGTCGTCGCTTTCGAGCGCAAAGCCAATGAGGGTTTGATGGGGCTGCTTGGATTGCCCCATGGTCGCCAGGATGTCTGGGTTCTCGGCCAACACCAGAGCCTCCGGCATGTCGCCGCGATGCCATTTGCCCGAGGCAGTCTCCACAGGCCGAAAATCAGAAACGGCTGCACATGCCACGCCCCAATCCATGTCCTTCCATCGGGCTTGCACAGCCTCGTTCATTTCTTCGGCGGTTTGGACGTCGATTCGTTCGTACACACGCAAGGGTGTGTCAAGCAAGACAGGGCCGGCGACAAGGGTCACCTCCGCACCCCGGGCTGCGAGAACTTCGGCCAAGGCGAACCCCATCTTCCCCGAACTGCGGTTGCCCAAGAAGCGGACGGCATCCAAGGGTTCATGGGTCGGACCTGCGGTCAGGATGACGCGCTTTCCACGCCACGGCAGGTCCGCTTCAAAGCGCCGGGCCAAGTGGTCGGCGATGTCTTCTGGCTCGGCCATGCGGCCTTTGCCCACCAGCCCACTGGCCAAGGGGCCGGTGCCGGGGTCGATGATGTCCACGCCGCGTTCGGCGAGCGTCTTCAAATTGGACTGGGTGGAGGCATGCGTGAACATGTCCAAATCCATGGCGGGCGCCACAGCCACAGGGCAGCGTGCGCTCAACAGAACCGCTTGAAGCAAGTTGTCGCACTGTCCGTGCACCATCGCAGCCAAGGTGTTGGCCGTGGCCGGTGCAATGAGAATCAGGTCCCCCCAAATCCCAAGTTCCACATGGTTGGTCCACACCCCGGCGTGTTCGTCCTCCGTGAAGTCGGAGTGCACTGGGTTGTCCACCAAGGTGGCCAAGGTGAGGGGCGTGATGAATTCTGTGGCACCTGGCGTCATCACCACGCGTACTTCAGCTCCTCGCCGACGCAGTTCACGGGCAAGGAGCGCCGACTTGTATGCAGCAATGCTCCCGGTGATGCCAAGCACAATGCGGCGACCGGTCAACATGTTTTCGGAAGACGGGGAGGCCAAAGGCATGGCCAGTGCAATTAGGCGTCAGCTTCCGCGTCGTCCTGCTCCTCCTCCGTATTGGCGATTTGCAAGGACTCGTCCTGAAGTTCCTTGATGGCAATGCTGTGAGGCTTGGGAAGGCGCTCGTAAAACTTCGAGATCTCAATCTGCTCGCGGTTTTCAAACACTTCCTCCAAAGAGTCGGTGGGGATGACGAACTCCTCGAGCTTTTCAGCAAGCTCTTTCCGCAAGCTCAAAGCCACCTGGTTGCTGCGCTTCGACAACGCCACAATGGTTTCAAAGATGTTCCCAGTGCCTTGCGTTTCCAAGTCGTGCGTGTTGCGCGTCTCAGTGGTGCGTTCAGCTTTGATGCTCTTGAAGTTGGTGCTCATGCCTCAACGGTTTGCGGGGTTCGTGGTAGGATCCGATTCCAATTCTGCAATGGCTTGGATGGAACTGTCAAACAGTCGACGTGCTTCATCCATGCGCGCGCTTTCCGGGAAACGGGAGGCAAAGGTATGAAAAGCCTGAATAGCATCGTTGTATCGCTCCAACTTCCTGCGGTTGGTGCTTTGTTCGGCGTAGCGATGGTGGCTGTCAATGATCAAAAACTGCAATTCCTCTTGGTAGGGTGAGCCGGGATAGTCTTCAATCGCATTGGCCATGGCGATGGTGGCGCTTTTGTAATTGCCGGTCTTGTGGTAAAGCCGCGCATTCTCGAAGGCCTTGACCTCAAGCTTGCCGCGAAGACCCTCAATCATGTTTTGGGTGCTGTCTCGCAGCGCGCTCGCAGGGTATCGGTCCATAAACAACTGCAACTCGTCGATGGCCGTTCGCGTGTCGGTTTGGTCGAGGCTCGATTCAGGAGACAAGTAATGCGAGCACAGGGCAGCTCGGAACATGGCCTCCTCGACGCGTGCGTCGTTGGGGAACGTCTTGACGAAGGATTGGAAGTAGTAGCGACTCAAGTAAAAGTCGTTGATGCAGTCGTGGGTCAGTGCGCGGTTGTAATGAACGTCCGGGGCGCGCTCGGTGCCGCGTGTGAGGCGCATGAGTTCGTCGTACAAAGGGAGGGCCCGGAAGCAGTTGCCGGAGTCCAAGGCCGCTTCGGCGTAGCTCAGCTTCTCCTCCAAGTTGCCTGACTTGAGCATTTTGTTGTAGTCCGAACACTGGGTCAACATGGAGACCAAAAAGGCACCAAAGGCCACGGACCAAAAGGAGGGAAACTTCATGGGCGATAAAATTACGAAGCATGCACGGACGCTTGGTGAAAAGTGTATAAACATCTCCCTCGTGCCCTTGGACGTGCGGCATAGCTTTGGGGTTTGTACATTCGCCCCTTCTAATCTAGTGATTTTTGGACATTTTTGATCGAATCCGTCAGGAGCGTGGACCCCTTGGTCAGCACGCCCGCGACACCCACGGTTACTTCACCTTCCCTAAGCTGGAGGGAGAAATCAGCAACCGCATGACCTTCCGAGGAAAAGAGCTTCTTGTTTGGAGCATCAACAACTACCTCGGTCTTGCCAACCACCCAGAAATCCGCAAAGTCGATGCAGAAGGTGCGGCAGAGTGGGGCATGGGCTACCCCATGGGTGCCCGCATGATGTCAGGCCAAACGGCGCAGCACGAAGCCCTTGAACAAGAACTCGCAGACTTCATGCAGAAGGAAGATGCGTTCTTGCTCAACTTTGGTTACCAGGGGTGCCAATCCGCCATTGAGGCGTTGGTGTCTCGCCACGACGTCATTGTGTACGACAGTGAGTCGCATGCGTGCATGGTGGACGGCGTTCGTTTGCACCAGGGCAAGCGCTTTGTGTTCCAGCACAACGACATGGAGAGCTTTGAAAAGCAGCTCGTGCGTGCCAAGAACTTGACAGACCAAACCGGCGGCGGCATCCTTGTCGTCACGGAGGGCGTCTTCGGCATGGCCGGCGACCAAGGCAAGCTCGCGGAGATTTGCAAGTACAAGGACGAATACAATTTCCGCCTTTTCGTCGACGATGCCCACGGCTTTGGTACGGTGGGTGAGAACGGACGTGGCGCAGGGGACCACCAAGGTTGCCACGACCAAATCGACGTGTACTTCGGCACCTTCGCCAAGGCGATGGCCACCATCGGTGCCTTCGTGGCTGGTGACGAAGACGTGATTGAGTTTCTCCGTTACAACATGCGGTCACAGACGTTTGCCAAGTCGTTGCCGATGCCCCTCGTGGTGGGCGCACGCAAGCGCCTCGAGATGCTCCGTAGCCAGCCTGAGCACAAGGAGAACTTGTGGAAGGTGGCCACCGCGTTGCAAGAGGGACTTCGCGCCGAAGGGTTTGACCTCGGTTTGACCAACTCCTGTGTGACGCCCGTGTTCTTGAACGGCGGCCTCGGCGAAGCGACCAACCTCACGCTCGATTTGCGCGAGAACTACGGCATCTTCTGTTCGATTGTGGTGTACCCTGTGGTTCCCAAAGACACGATCATGCTCCGCTTGATCCCCACGGCCATCCACACGCTGGAAGACGTGAAGTATACCATCGAGACGTTCACGAAAGTCAAGGACAAGTTGTTCGCCGGAGAATACAAGAGCGAGAAAATCGCCTCTTGGGCATGACGCGCTGATGCGGGTCTTTCTCGAGTTGGCGTTCGACGGTACCCGGTACCACGGGTGGCAACGACAGCCTCAATCCATCACCGTTCAAGAGGTGTTGGAGGACACATTGGCCCGCCTCTTTGGCGGGCCTTGTCCTGTCATGGGGTGTGGTCGAACCGACGCAGGGGTGCACGCCAAGTACTTCGTGGCCCATGCCCAATTGCCAGACGAGGCGCTGGGCGGACGCGTGTCGTCGTGGGAGGAGGCCGTCATGAAACTCAACGGCATGTTGCCGCCAGACATTGGCATCGTGGCCATCCACACCGTGGGGGAAAAGGCCCATGCGCGCTTTGATGCGGTGGAACGCGGGTACACGTACCTGATTCACAATGCCAAGAACCCCTTCCTTGAGGGGCGTTCCACCAGGGTGTACGGCGACCTTGATTCTGTAGCCATGCAAGAAGCCAGTGCGCATCTGGTGAGAAAAGATGATTTCGCCTCGTTTTGCAAGGCTGGATCGGATCAGGGCACCACCATCTGTGACGTGCGAGAAGCGCGTTGGGAGGTCTTGGGGCCGCATCGTTGGGCCTTTCACATCACGGCAGATCGCTTTTTGCGCAACATGGTCAGGGCCACGGTGGGCACGCTCATTGAAGTGGGCAAGGGGAGGCGGCGACCTGAGGAGATCCTCGAGGTTCTTGCCGCCAAGGACCGAGGTGCGGCTGGCAAGAGCGTGCTTGGTTGTGGGCTGTATCTGACGAGGGTGACCTACCCTGGAGAGGTCTTCACGCCTTTGGGCACGCAGTATCTTTAACCCATGTCATCCACGGACTCCTCTTCCAAGGCAGGAAAGATTTTTGACGTCGATACGGTTCGGGTGATTCTTGCCCAAGTAGGGCCGTATCGCAGGCGCTTCGCGTGGACAGGCGCCATGGTCATTTTGTTGTCGAGTTTGGTGTGGATTCGGCCGGCGCTGATTCGTCAGGCGGTGGATGTGCACATTGCCACGGGTGACCTCGAGGGCTTGCTGCGCGTCTTCTTGATGGTGGTGGGGGTGCTGGTGGTGGAAGCCTTGGTGCAATACCGTGTGACGTACCTGGCCAATTGGGTGGCGCAGAGTGTGAGTTTGGACCTGCGCGCCAAGTTGTACCGGCATGTCTCTCGATTTCGTTTGAAGTACTTCGACCAAACCCCCGTGGGCGCCCTTGTGACCCGTCACGTCAGTGACATCGACGGCGTGGCAGGTGTATTCAGCAATGGCATCCTCAATGCGGTGGGGGATCTGTTGGCGTTGTTCGTGGTCATTGGCGCCATGCTCTGCATTGATTGGAGCTTGACCCTTGTGGTGCTGTTTCCCATTCCTGTGTTGTTGGTGGCCACACGCATTTTTCAAAAGCACATCAAGGGAGCGTTCGTGGATGTGCGCAACCAGGTGGCCAAAATCAATGAGTTCGTCCAAGAGCACGTGACAGGCATGCACATTGTTCAGGCCTTCAACCGGGAGCGGATTGAAGCCGAGTCCTTTGCAGACATCAACCGCGCCCACCGGGAAGCGAACATCCGGTCCATTTGGGCATTCAGTGTGTTTTTTCCTGTCGTGGAGATGCTGAGCGCGACAAGTGTGGGGCTTCTGCTTTGGCTTGGCATTGGCCATGTCGTCCAAGGCGGGTTGACCTTGGGTGTGGTCCTGCAGTTCATTTTGTACGTGTTCATGTTGTACCGCCCCATTCGGCAACTTGCCGACCGGTTCAATGTATTGCAAATGGGCATTGTCAATGCCGACCGCGTGTTCAAGTTGCTCGACCGTGACGACAGCATTCCCGAACCCACTTCGCCCCAAGAGCCTTCATGGCAGGGAGAGATTGCGTTCGAGGATGTGTGGTTTGCCTACATCGACAAGGAGGACGGAACCCCGGATTGGGTGTTGCGCGGCGTGTCCTTCGTTGTGAGGCCTGGCGAACGGGTGGCCTTTGTCGGGGCCACAGGAGCCGGCAAGAGTTCCATCGTCAATTTGATCTCCCGCTTCTACGAATTTCAAACGGGCCGAATCACCATCGATGGGGTGGACATCCGAGACATTCCAGTGGATGTGTTGCGCAGCCGCATCGGCGTGGTGCTGCAAGACGTGTTTTTGTTCAGCGGATCGTTGCGCGAAAATGTGAGGTTGCACGATCAGGACATCACCGACGACCAGATTTGGGAAGCCATCCGTGTGGTTGGAGCCGAACGTTTTGTGGAGCGCTTGCCCGAAGGGTTGGACCACGACGTCCGGGAACGGGGAGCGACGCTGAGTGTGGGGCAGCGCCAATTGATTGCCTTTGTGAGGGCGTATTTGAGCAACCCCCACATCCTCATCCTCGATGAGGCGACGTCGAGCATCGACAGCGAGAGCGAGCAGTGGATTCAACGGGCCACAGAGGCACTGATTTCAGGACGAACGTCGCTTTTGGTCGCCCACCGGTTGAACACCGTGCGAGACGCCGATCGCATTGTCGTGCTTCATCAGGGGGAGCTTGTGGAACAAGGTACCCACGAAGAACTGGTCGCGTTGGGCAACGTGTACCATAGACTCTTCGAAATGCAGTTTCAAGCGCTGGAAGGAGAAGGGTGAGGCGAGTCCCTTTCTCTATGACAGGTTTAGAGAAGCCAAAAGGCTTTCTTGCTGGCTTGCTTGGATTTACGGATGGCTTTCGTTAGCAGTTTTCCGGTTTGCTTGCGGCATTGAGCCAAGCGGTTCCAATTGGCCATGTTGAGGTCGCCCTTGTGGTGGTTTGATTGGACGCGTTCGACATTTCCCACGAAAGCCGCAATCGCCTTTCGTGTGGAATTGGTAAGCCCCCACTTGTGCATCTGTCGACTGCAAATGATGGTGCGCAGCAAGCCCGTGTCAAATCGCACGTAGCCTTGAATCCACTGGTCAAACGCTTCGGGTGATTTCTTGGATGCATGACGGAGTTTGCCATCCATTTGATTCCTCAGTTGCGAAAGCTCATGGTAGGCCACGTAAGCCATCACCTTCCGATCGATGGCGTGGTGATTCTCTTGACGAATGGCTTCGATCACCTCCTTGAGATCAACCGAAAATCCGCCTGTGGGCTCAAAATGAATGCTCATCGTAGTAGGGCTCTGTCCCTACTACGAGGAAAAAGTTGGAAGGGTTACGTCCAGGTCGTGGATTTTTTGAATCCGGTGGCGGTGAGCCACGCCACGCGGGCACCTTCTTGGTTTTTGACTTCCACGTCGACATGCACGATGCGACCTCCGTCTGCACGCAAGATGGCCTCAGATTGGAGCTTGTCGCCCAGCATGACCGGGGCCAAATGTTGGATGGTGCTCGTGACGCTCACGGCATGCCGCCCTAGGGCGTTCACCGCAAAGGCGAGGGTGCTGTCTGCCAAGGCATACGTGATGGCGCCATGGGCGATTCCAAATCCATTGACCATGTCTTCTCGAACCTCGAGGCTGCATCGGCACACTCCAGGGGCACTCTCCAGAACTTCAATGCCCAGCCATTGACTCATGGTGTCTGCGGCCATCATGCGTTGGACAATGGGGTGCACGTTTGACTCACTCATGCAAGAAAGATAGGGGTCAGATGCACTTAAAGTGCTCGAAGGGTTCGAGGCACGCATTGCATTTGAAGAGGGCTTTGCATGCTGTGCTTCCAAAGGCAGACACCATCAAGGTGTCTTTGGATTTGCAGAAGGGGCAGGGGATCACCTTGCCTTGGCCTGTGAGGAAGGCGCGGTCTGCGCTTTGGCCTTCAGGTGGAGCAATGCCGTGCTCTCGCATCTTCTCGTATGCAGAGGGCAAAATCCAATCGGTTGTCCATGCCGGACTCAATACCACCTCCACTTGGGCTTCAGGCTCCACGGCTCTGACAGCGTTTTCGACGTCTTCAGAAATGACATCAGTGGCAGGGCAGCCCGAGTAGGTGGGGGTGAGGGACACCACGATTTGGTTGTCGCGCATCGTGACCCCGCGAACCATGCCCATTTCTTCTACAGTGAGGTACGGCAGCTCAGGGTCGTGGACCGTTCGGACCATGGTCCACACACGTTCAATGCGCTGCGCGTCGGTCACCAGGTCGCGTTGGGATAGGTACGTGGCAAAACTTGCATCTCAGCCAGCAAGTAACTCAAGTGTTCGCTGTGGACACCTTGCTTTCCTCCGCGCTGCATCCATCCATCCTCGGGACGGGTCAAGGTTGCTTGCGCCAAACAGGCTTCCACGCGCGCATTCCACGCCTTTCGTATCACGGCGAGGTCGGGAAGGAGCCCTGCTTCCGCACCGGCTGCATCCACTTCGTCTGCATTGAAGAACTCCCCGGTGGAGCTCCACAAGTGGTCGATGCTTGCCTGGACCTTCTCATGACTTTCTGTTGTCCCGTCTCCGAGTCGAACGATCCATTGTGCAGCGTGCTCCCAGTGGTACTGCAGTTCTTTTACGGCTTTGGCGGCGATGCCCGCAACCTCGGCGTCGACCAATTGACGCGAGAGAAAGGCGCAGCGCTCCAGTGCAAACGCGCTGAAAAAGAACTGACGCACGATGGTATCACCGAAATGGCCGTTGGGCTGTTCGAGGAGGAGGTGATTTTGGAACTCCTTGTCGGTGCGAAAAAAAGCCAGTTGATCTTCGTCGCGCCCTTGGTCCTCGCGCGCGGCTGCGAGCGTGTAGAAATTCCGTGCCTGTCCAATCAAGTCAAGCGCGGTGTTGGACAACGCGATGTCTTCTTCCAAGACGGGACCGTGTCCACACCAAGCGGACAAACGCTGGCCCAACACAAGGGCGTCATCTCCGAGTCGGAGAATGATTTGGAGGTGTTGTCCTTCCGTCATGCTCACATGTTGTTGACCTCGTCGGGCAACTTGTAGAAAGTGGGGTGACGGTACACCTTGTCGTTTGCAGGGTCAAACATGACCTCCTTGTCGTCGGGGCTGGACGCGGCAATGGCGTCTGCAGGCACCACCCAAATGCTCACGCCTTCTTGCCTGCGTGTGTAGACGTCGCGGGCGTTTTGGATGGCCATTTCGGCGTCAGCGGCATGCAGGGAACCCGCATGCTTGTGCCCCAAACCTTGACGGCTCCGGATGAAGACCTCCCATAGGGGCCATTCATGTTGCGTCGAGCTCATGCGGCGTGGGTTGTGGCGTTGGCCTTTTTCGCCTGTTGCTTTTGCGCATAGGCATTGGCAGCTTCACGCCCCCAGGCACCGTCTTCGTGGGCCTTCACGCGGGCCGCGAGACGCTCCTTGTTGCATGGGCCATTGCCCTTGATGACGTTGTAGAATTCTTCCCATTGGATCTCTCCAAAATCGTAGTGTCCACGTTCCTCATTCCACCTCAAATCGGGATCGGGAATGGTGAGGCCGAGCAACTCAGCTTGGGGCACCGTCATGTCCACAAAGCGCTGACGCAGTTCGTCGTTCGAGAATCGCTTGATGTTCCACTTCATGCTCTGGGCAGAATGGGGGGAGTCCGAATCGTTGGGCCCAAACATCATCAACGAGGGCCACCACCAACGGTTCAGCGCGTCTTGCGCCATGGCTTTTTGTTCAGGCGTGCCCTGCGCGAGGTTGAGCATCACTTGGAAGCCTTGGCGTTGGTGGAAGCTCTCTTCCTTGCAAACACGCACCATGGCCCGTGCGTAGGGGCCGTAGCTGCACTTGCACAGAGGGACTTGGTTCATGATGGCTGCGCCGTCCACCAACCAGCCCACGGCGCCCATGTCGGCCCATGTCAGGGTGGGATAGTTGAAGATCGAGCTGTACTTGGCTTTGCCGGTATGCAGGTCATCCAACATTTGGTCGCGTGTCACGCCCAAGGTTTCAGCCGCGGAGTAGAGGTACAATCCGTGCCCAGCTTCGTCCTGCACCTTCGCAAGGAGAATGGCTTTCCGCTTCAGGGATGGTGCACGAGAGATCCAGTTGCCCTCGGGGAGCATGCCCACGATTTCGCTGTGTGCATGTTGGCTGATTTGCCGAATCAACGTCTTGCGATAGGCGTCGGGCATCCAGTCTTTGGGCTCAATTTTCTTCTCCTCCGCCACGTAGGCGTCAAAGCGTGCTTCCAGGTTCATTTCTACAGGACTCATGCGCGCGATTTTCCTCAAAATTAGGAAGACTGCCGCCGGTTGTACTTGGTGACAATCACAATGTGCCCAAACCCAGGTGTGGACTACTTTCGCACCCATGGCAACTTTCCACTCTCTTCGCGTCGCCGAAGTCGCCCGAGAAACCTCGGATTCCGTTGTTGTTTCCTTCGAAGTTCCCTCGGAATTGACCGAGGCGTTTTCGTTCGAGGCAGGCCAATACTTGACCCTGCGAACGACCATCGATGGGGAAGAAGTGCGACGCAGCTATTCGTTGTGCTCTGCACCTCGCGACGGCAAGTGGCAAGTCGGCATCAAAAAGGTGCCGGGTGGCAAGTTTTCGACGTTCGCCAACGACGAACTCGACGCAGGAATTGAGATGGATGTCATGGATCCACAGGGCCGTTTCTTGCTTAAAGAAGGCGCGGGTTTGCATCATCTTGGCATGGCTGCGGGTTCGGGCATCACGCCCATCCTTAGTCAAATCAAGCAAGTCCTATCCGAAGACCCCTCCGCGACATACACGTTGTTTTACAGCAACAAGACTGCGGCAAGCACGATGTTCCGTGAGGAGCTTCAGGATTTGAAGGATCGTTTCCTTGATCGCCTTCGCGTGTTCTACTTGCTGACCCGTGAGCCCGTGGATGCGGATCTGTTGTCGGGACGCTTGGACCAAGCGCGTTGCAAAGGGTTGCTCGACACGTTCTGCCTAGGCAGGTCACTTGACGCCGCGTACCTCTGTGGCCCTGAGGCCATGATCATGAGCTGCAAGGATGCGTTGATTGAGGCGGGCATGGCCGAGGGAGACGTGAAATTTGAACTGTTCACTTCAGCGGGAGCCGCAAAGCCTCAGGCCAAAGTCGTGGAGACCTCGAATGCCAACACAGTGCCCATGCAGGTGGTGTTGGATGGGGTGACCACTTCCGTTGAGTTGGACAAGGACAAAAACATGCTCGACGCCGCTCTCGATGCGGGATTGGATGCGCCGTACAGTTGCCTCGGTGGCGTGTGTTGCACGTGCCGCGCCAAGTTGGTGGAAGGCAAGGCCTCGATGAACGTCAACTACGCGCTCGAGCCTGGAGAAGTAGAGCGAGGATATGTGTTGGCATGCCAAGCCCACGTGGAAGGCGAGGGGGCAGTGGTGCTGGACTTTGATCAGCAGTGATGCGTTGAAGATGCGTCGCTGACTTCGGAAGCACCATGCCGAAGCGAAGGGTCAGGTGCGCTCAGAGAGTTCCAGCCAACGCATTTCTGCGAGGTCAATCTGTTCTGACAGGTGGCCCAATTCCTCGCCAAGCGATTGCATCTTCTGGTGGTCTGATTCTGCCAACAGGGCAGTCTGCAATTCGCTTCGCCGAGATTCGAGTTGGGGCAGGTCTTTTTCGAGCGTTTCGAATTCGAGGCGCTCCTTGTAGCTCAGGCGCGCGGAGTAGTCCCCTTTGATTTCCACGGCTTCAGGAGCAGGGGTGTCGCGTTTGGAGACCGCTTGTGCCGCGTGTGCACGCTTGGCTTCTTCACTCCGCATGGCCCGGTACTGGGAATAGTTGCCGGGGTAGTCGCGCACCGAGGTTTGGCCATCCTCCCCGAGCACCCAAACGTGGTCCACCAACTTGTCCATGAAATAGCGGTCGTGTGACACGACGACGAGACAGCCTGAAAAGTCCATCAAGAACTCTTCGAGAACGGAGAGAGTAAAGATGTCGAGGTCGTTCGTGGGCTCGTCAAGAACCAAGAAGTTGGGGTTTCGCATCAAAATGCGCAGCAGGTGCAGGCGCTTGCGCTCGCCACCACTCAGCAAGCGGATGAATTGGTGGTGCATGGCATGCGGGAACAGAAAGCGTTCCAGCAATTGGGCGGCCGTGAGTTTGGCGCCACCTTTCAAAGGAATCCAGTCGGCAATGTCTCGGACGGCATCAATGACCTTCCAATCTTCGTTGAAATGGCCGCCTTCTTGCGCGTAATGCCCAAACACCACCGTCTCGCCCACCACGACCTTTCCAGCATCGGGGTCGGCGATTCCCAAAATCAATTGCAGGAGGGAGGACTTGCCCGTGCCGTTTTGGCCCACCAGTCCGATGCGTTCACCGCGTTTGAAATGGTGGGTCAAGCCTTGGAAAAGGATGCGTTCATCGAAGGCCCGCTTCACTTTGTGGATTTCCACAATCTTGCTGCCCAACCGCTCGGGAATGACGGTGATGTGCATGGGGTCCTCCTGAATTCGCTTGGCGGCCTCGGCCTTGATGTCCTTGAACCGATCGAGGCGACTCTTGCTTTTGGTGGTCCTTGCGGAGGGAGTGGCGCGCACCCATTCGAGTTCGCGCTTCATGTGGCTTTGGGCGCGCTCTTGCACGGCCTGTGCATTGGCCCTGCGTTCCGCCCGCTTCTCCAAGAAGTAACTGAAGTTCCCTTGGTAACTGTGAAGGATCATTCCTTCGAGTTCGAGGATGCGGTCGCACACGTTTTCAAGGAAGTAGCGGTCGTGGGTCACCATGAGCAGGGTGGTTCCCATCGAGGCCAGTCGTGCTTCGAGCCACGCGATCATGTCGAGGTCGAGGTGGTTGGTGGGCTCGTCCAAGACCAAAAAGTCTGGCGCCTCAAGCAGCACTTGCGCCAAGGCCACACGTCGCTTTTCACCACCACTCAAGCTGCCAATGCGGCGTTCGAGGTTGTGAAGGTTGAGCTTGCCAAGAATTTCTCGGGCCCGCGCTTCGAAGTTCCAGCCCTCATGGGCGTCCATCGCATCGTAAGCCCTCTGGAGCTCATCGCCTTCGAGTCCCTGGCTTAAGGCGGACTCGTAATCGCGCATGGCCAAGACTGCAGGGCTGTCTCCGATGTAGAGGGTGTCGAGGATGGAAGCTTCAGGATTCAGTTCCAATTCTTGACGAAGGTGACCGTGTCGCACGCCGGACGAGAACACGACGCGACCGCTGTCGGCCGGCTCTTGTCCGCAAATGGCCCGGAGCAAGGTGGACTTACCTGAGCCATTTCTTGCCACGAGGGCCACGCGCTCACCCTCTTGAACCCCAAACGTGAGGTCGGCAAAGAGTTGTCGCTCGCCGTAGGATTTGGAGAGCCCTTCCACGGACAACATGTTCCTTCTCGCAGCCATGAATCAAAGGTAGGGTGGGGGTCTTCGGCAAAACATGTCTAGAATACATGGTTCGTAGCGCGACAATATTCGTGCATCAAGTGTTTGTTAGTGAGTGTTTTACATCCTGTTTCAACAAGAGTATGTTAAGTCAAAACTTCAAAAGGTGTTATGGAGACACAAAGTCGGGCGTTGATTTGCACCGAACCTAAAATCTATTTCAGATGAAAAAGTTTGTTCTCTCTCTCTTCGCAGTTGCGACTGCGACCTTCTCTTTTGCTCAGGATGCGAGCCAACCTCAGGGGTCATGGTACCTCGGAACAGGTGATGCGACGACCCTCCTGAATGTTTTTTCTTCAGGTGTGGCGATTGCCCCCACCGTGGGCTATGCAGTGGCTGACGACATCGTCATTCAAGCCTCTGCCAATGGTCCAACTGACGATATGGGGCTTAACCTCGGTGCTGCCTATTTCATGGGCGACTACTGGGTCGGTTTTCAAGCCTCTGACTTGACAGGCGATCTCGACGCTGGCCTTGCGGCAGGTCGTTACATCGACTTCAAGGATTGCTTGTTCTTGACGCCCAATGTGCAGTATACATTCGGTCTCCCTGACGGATCCTCTGACAATCTGTCGATTGGCATTGGTTTCGGGGCGCGCTTCTAAGCGACAACGAATTTGATTCTAAGAAAGGGGGCTTTGGCCCCCTTTTTTTGTGCCGTAATTTTGGGAAGATGGAATGGAAGTCCAAGCCTTGGGAGGCGTTGACGCGAGACGAGTGGCATGGCATGGTGCGTCTTCGCATCGATGTGTTTGTGGTGGAGCAGGATTGTCCGTATCCTGATTTGGACGGCAAGGATTTGCGCGCTTGGCACGTGTGGGGCGAAGAGGAGTCTGTGAACAAGGGTGCTGCCGCAGTGGCCTGCGCTCGGATTTTGGCCCCTGGGGTGAGTTACGCCGGGCCTAGCATTGGTCGGGTCGCCACGAGAAGGGATCAGCGAGGAAAGGGGATTGGCAAAGAGCTCATGCGACGCTGCATCGAGGTGGCCGAGCAAACTTGGCCGGGAGGAGACATTCGCATCTCCGCCCAGTGCTACTTGGAGAGATGGTATGGGGATTTGGGCTTTGTCGCAGCGGGGTCACCTTACCTCGAAGACGACATTCCTCACATCCAGATGATCAAATCAAGCGTTGCTTGACACCTGTTCGCTCGAGGTGTTGGGGGTTTGATCGACTTCGTGCTTGACAGAGGCTTCCACAAACGACACGAACAAGGGGTGGGGATTCAACACCGTGGACGCATATTCTGGATGGAATTGGGAGGCCACGAAGTAGGGATGGCTTGGGATTTCCACAATCTCAACGAGCTTGGTGTCTGGGTTGACCCCGGCGGCCATCATGCCAGCCGCTTCGTAGCGGTCGAGGTAGGCATTGTTGAACTCGTAACGGTGACGGTGGCGCTCTGAAATCTCGGCGGCATCACCGTAGGCCAAACGCGCCATTGAAGCCTCTTGCAGTGCGCAGGGGTATTCGCCCAAGCGCATCGTGCCACCCATGTTGGTGATGCTCTTTTGTTCTCCCATCAAATCGATGACGGGTTCAGGCGTGTACTCTTTGATTTCCGTGGAGTGGGCTTCGGTCAAGCCGAGGACATTTCGGGCGAATTCAACCACCGCGCATTGCATGCCCAAGCAGATGCCAAAGAAGGGGATGCCTTCCTCGCGGGCATGACGAATGGCGGTCAGCTTGCCATCGATGCCACGAGATCCAAAGCCGGGTGCCACCAAGATGCCATGCAGCCCGGCGAAGCGCTCTGCCACATTTTCTGAGGTGACCTGTTCACTGTGAATCCAATCTACTTCCACCTTGGTTTCAAGGAGTGCGCCCGCATGGTCCAAGGCCTCGGCGATGCTTTTGTAGCTGTCTTTCAGTTCAACATACTTGCCGACCAAGCCAATGCGCACGTGGCGCTTGGGATTTTTGTAACGCTGCAAGAAGTCTTCCCACTCGTGAAGGTTGGCTTCGGTGACGCCACCATCCATGCCGAGTTTCCCCAACACCACTTCGTCAAACCGTTCCTCTTGCATCAGGAGTGGCACGTCGTAAATGGTGTCGGCATCGATGCTCTCGATGACGGCGTTGAGTGCCACGTTGCAGAAACGGGCAAGTTTGGTGCGGACGGAGGCGGGAAGGGGGTGCTCCGTGCGGCAGACGAGCACATCGGGCTGCACCCCAAACTCAAGCAGCTGTTTGACAGAGTGCTGGGTGGGTTTGGTTTTCAGTTCACCTGCGGCACTCAGGTACGGCACCAAGGTGAGGTGCACGACGAGGGTGTCTTCTGGGGACTCCCACTTCATCTGGCGTACCGCCTCGATGTAGGGAAGTGACTCGATGTCGCCCACCGTTCCGCCAATCTCTGTGATGACAAAGTCGTAGTCGTGCTTGGACCCCAAAATTTGGACGCATCGTTTGATTTCGTCGGTGATGTGGGGGATGATTTGGACTGTCTTGCCGAGGTATTCGCCACGACGCTCCTTGTCGATCACACTTTGGTAGATGCGGCCGGTCGTGATGTTGTTGGCCTGCGTGGTTTGGACATTCAGGAAGCGTTCGTAGTGTCCGAGGTCCAAGTCTGTTTCCGCTCCGTCCACAGTCACGTAGCACTCTCCATGTTCGTAGGGGTTCAGGGTCCCGGGATCCACATTGATGTACGGATCGAGCTTTTGAATGGTCACTTTGTAGCCTCTCGCCTGAAGGAGTTTTGCCAAAGAGGCACTGACGATGCCTTTGCCCAAACTGCTGCTCACTCCCCCCGTGACAAAGATGTAGCGGCTGTTGCGTCCGCTTGCGAGGGCGTCTGAGGAGGAGGAAGAGGTTGGAAGAGGCATGTCCCGTAGTTACGGGATTCAAAGGTAGACCATGAAGCCACTTGCACGTCACGGCGACCTGCGCCAAATCGCTTCGAGTTGTTCACTGCGCATTCACAATGCCGTCACCCGTCGGCCTGTTCTCGTGCCGACATGCTTTGGGTCAAGGCTTGAATCCAAGGAAATTCTTGGAAGAATTCGGTGGCGACAATGCGGAACAAGGTGTAGGTGGGGATGGCCAAAACCATGCCCGCGGGCCCGGCCAAGCTGCCTGCCACAGAAATGACCGCGAAAATCTCCAAGGGATGGGCGAACACGCGTTTGGCAAAAATGACCGGCTGCGTGAACACGTTGTCCACGGCTTGGGCTGCGAGATATGCACCCATGGCCCAGGCAAAATCATGCCAATCCACGCCGCTTGAAATCATCACAATGGCGCCCACACCCGCGCCGAGCAGAGGGCCGAGGTAGGGGATGAGGTTGCACAAGCCCGCCAGCAATCCAAGCAGCCAGCCATGGGGAATGCCAAGGAAAGTGAGCCCAAGCCCAATCACCAGCGTCACAATCAGCACTTGGATCACGAGTCCTCCGAAGTACCGAGTCAGCATGTGCCCAGACCGCTCCAGGATGCGTGCCATGGCTTCTCGCTTGGACTCAGGAGTCAAGGTCAGCATGAGGTCCCGGAAAAGCGTCGGTTCGCGCATGAGGAAGAACGCCATGAACAACACGGAAAATCCGGTGACAAAAACGTTTCCAATCGAGGACAAAAGTCCTGAGAAAAGTGCGCTCGCGTTGTGGAGCTGGACCAAATCCATGGCTTGTTCGGCAAGGTAAGCGCTGTTTTGCATGCCAGTGCCGCTGAGGTCGATCCCGGCAGTCCACGCATCGACAATGGCCAAGGCCTCGTTCCAGCGTTGGGTCAGTTGCGCAGTGTCGAGTTGGCCAAGCGCCTGAACTTGCTCTTGCACGAGGGGAGCGAACAGCATGAGCACCCCTGTGCTGAACAGGACGATCGAGGTCAGGGCCACGACTGCGCCGAGGTTGGTGCCAAGTTGCCTTCCACCCACGCGCCGACTTGCCACCCCATTGACAATGGGTTTGCCGACAAAACTGAGGGCCACAGCCGCCAGAAAATACAGGGTCAACGCACTGAAGCGCCACATGAAGGCGACCAACAGTACTGCGGCAATCCACCATTCCCAGCGGAGACGACTCATGGTTTCATCGCCGATTTGGGGGTGAACAATCCGCGCAAACGGCCGGTGCCTGCGAAGGCTTCAGCCCAAGCGTCGACATGCAAGGTGATTTCGGCAAGACCACACGTGGGAAGCCAAATGGGCTGGTCCGTCAACCGTTCCACCAGTTCGCTCAGTCCGGGGTTGTGTCCGACAATCCACCCGGTGTCGTGTGCATCGGGCCACGCGTTGATCCATCCAAGCCAAGCGCGGTCGGAGGCGAGGTAGGCCTGTTCTTCAAATTGAATGTGGGAGGAGGGTTCTTCCCACACGTCCACCAGACATTGGGCTGTGGACGATGTGCGCAAGGCAGGGCTGACGCACAGCGGTGCGCGGGGTTGCCGGGCTTCGGCGGTCCACTGTCCAAGCGCGTGGGCATCCGCTTCCCCCTGTGCCGACAGGGGACGATCAAAGTCGGAGCCACCTCCTTGGGGCTGTGCTTTTCCGTGTCGGACAATGAACAGACGCTTCATCGGAGGAAAGGTCGCGCAAAACCGACGACAATGGAAGGACAAAACGGATTGCATTTTTAGGCGCAGCTAAAAATCTTGATTGATTTGCTAATTTTGCCTCATGTCTAAGAGCTCCCAACGTGAAGATCATCTGAAAGCTTTGTACGCCCTGGGGGAGTCACAACCGTCTTCTTGGGTGTCGACCACGCAAATGGCTTCTCATTTGGGGGTCAAGCCGCCAAGCGTTTCTGCGATGGTCCAGGTTTTGGCGGAGCTTGGATGGGCGGAGCACCGACCTTACCACGGGGCCCGCTTGACCCCTACGGGACGAAAATTGGCCCTGTCCTTGGTTCGAAAGCATCGGTTGTGGGAGACGTTTTTGGTCGCCCGTTTGGGGTTTGGATGGGAGGAAGTCCATGACATCGCAGAGCAATTGGAGCACGTTGACAGCGTGGAATTGGTGAAGCGGTTGGATGCGTATTTGGGGCATCCCCAATCCGACCCGCATGGCGACCCCATCCCCAAAGCAGACGGGACGTTTCATCCCGAAGGGGAGGTGTTCGTGTTGGCAGAATTGAATCCCTTAGTGCGCTGCGAAGTCAAAGCGGTTCGGGAGGGGAGCGACGCCACGCTTTCTGCGATGAGTGCCAAAGGCATTGCCCTTGGGAGTGTGTTGATGCCCTCCCAAATTGAGGCACTCCCTGCCGCCTGGCTTGATCAATTGATGGTATGCAAAACAGTGGACGATGGAAGCGCTGATTGAATGGTTTGAAGGGCTCGGTCCTGTGTTGTCCGCCCTCGTGGCCACGTTGTTCACGTGGGCGATGACGGCGGTGGGTGCCGCCTTGGTGTTCCCCTTCAAGTCCATGAATCGACGCCTGTTCGACGGCATGTTGGGCTTCACAGGAGGAGTGATGGTGGCGGCGAGTTTTTGGTCGCTGCTGGCCCCGGCCATTGACATGACGGGGGGTGAAGGCTTCGCCAAGGTGGGGCCACCTGCCATTGGGTTTGGCCTCGGGGCCTTGTTCATTTATGCGCTGGACAAATTCACGCCACACCTTCACATCAACTTCAACAAGGACGAGGCGGAAGGACCTGAGACGAATTGGCATCGGACCACTTTGCTTGTGCTGGCCATCACCTTGCACAACATCCCCGAAGGATTGGCGGTTGGGGTTTTGTTTGGGGGCGCGGCACTCGGCTTGCCCGGAGCCACCACGGCAGGCGCTGTGGCCCTCGCGATCGGCATCGGCATCCAAAATTTCCCAGAAGGCCTTTCCGTGAGCATGCCCCTGCGGCGCGACGGCGTGTCTCGTGGCAAAGCGTGGTGGTACGGCCAGTTGTCGGCCATCGTGGAGCCTGTGGCCGGGGTGATTGGGGCTGTGGCCGTCATGGCCATGCGGCCCATTTTGCCCTACGCTTTGGCCTTTGCCGCGGGCGCCATGATATACGTGGTGGTGGAAGAGGTGATTCCTGAGACGCAACGTGACAAATACACCGATGTGGCCACCTTGGGCTTCATCGGTGGGTTCATCGTCATGATGTCACTGGACGTGGGGCTGGGCTGAATTCGACGCCGCCAAAGCGCCCACTGCTCATCATCAAGAGAACGTGGTTTTCGGTGGGGACGTCGGCAAGCCGTTGGGCAAGTGCATTCGTGTCGGTGATGACCTCCAACGTTTCTCGGCCAAAGGCCTCTTTCACGAAGGATGCATGGAGTTCAGGGAGTCGCTTGTGGCGGACCACCTCGGGGTCGAAATAGACAATGGCGTGATTGACGGCATTCATGGCGTCCTTGTACTGGGGAATGAAGGTCTCGTTGAGGCTGCTGAACGTGTGCAGTTCAAACACGGCGGTGACCTCGCGGGAAGGGAATTGTCCCACCACAGAGGCTTGCGTGGCTTTGAGTTTGGACGGCGCGTGGGCAAAGTCGCGAAACGCCACAAAGTCGCGTGATGCATCGTCGTGCATCACTTCGAGCCTTCGAGAAGCGCCTGTGAAATCCACCATGTTGGCATCGAATTCGGACGTGGGCAAGCCCATGGCTTGGCAACAAGCACGGGCGGCGGACAGGTTTTGCATGTTGTGTGCGCCGAGGAGGGCGAGGTCCAACGCCGTTCCGTCATCAAAAGTCACCGCGCTTCCCTTTGAAGTCGGCGTGTGACGCGGTGTGTGATACCCCACCCAGCGGATGTCAGGTCGGCGTTCTTTCACGCGGGACACCACGTGTTGGAGCTTGTCGTCCTCTGTGCAGTGGATGACAACGCCTTTGGGCTGAACCGTATCCAAATACGCTTCGAATTGGCAGATGTAATCTTCTTCGGTGGGAAAGACATTGACGTGGTCCCAGGCAATGCCCGTGATCACCGTCACGTGAGGTCCGTACCAGAGGAATTTGGGGCGTAGATCTATGGGAGAGCTGAGGTATTCGTCGCCCTCGATCACCGCCCATTCGTGGTGCGCTTGCAAATCGACCATGCGGTCAAATCCTTCGAGTTGCGCGCCCACCATCAGGTCGGTCTTTCGTCCCGACTTGTGAAGGGCATGAAGAATCATGGACGTCACCGTGGTTTTGCCATGGCTGCCAGCCACGACCATGCGCTGCTTGGATTCGGTGGCGAACCGCAGGAATTCCGGATAGCTCTGAATACGCAGTCCCAGTTCTTGGGCGCGCTGCAGCTCGGGGTTGTCGGTTCGGGCGTGCATGCCGAGAATGACCACGTCCAAATCTGGCGTGATTCGCGCCGCATCCCATCCTTCGGTGTCGGGCAACAATCCCGCAGCCTGGAGTCGCCCGCGGCTGGGTTCAAAAATTTGGTCGTCGCTCCCTGTAACGTGATGTCCGGCATCGGCCAAAGCCAAGGCGAAATTGTGCATGGCGCTGCCGCCAACCGCAATGAGGTGAATCCGCATGAAAGCAAGTTCACATCTTTTCATGGTGCCATGCGCTTCAACCCAACACACTTTCTCACATTCGCACCATGAGAACCTGGCGCACGGTGCAATCCCCTCACAGACAGGCTTGGGCCTTGCTGAGAGGTCCTTTGGCCTGGTGGTTCATCCCGGGAGCCGCACTGACCTTGGCCTTGGCGGCACTGGGGTGGTGGGGCATTGCTGCAGCCGCAGACGGTGTGACCGCGTGGTTGCTGTCCAAATGGAGTCCAGAGACGGAGAGCACTTGGTGGGCCGCCGTCGTAGAATGGCTGATTTGGTTGCTCCTGTTGGTGGTCAAGATCAAGCTCACCAAGTACATCGTGCTTGTGGTGATGGGACCGCTTTTGGCGGCGGTGAGTGAAGCTGTGGAAACCCAAATCACTGGCGCGTCCGTTTTTTTTTCATGGGGAAGGTGGACCAAGGACGCCGTCCGGGGATTGCGGTCTGCCGCACTTCTTGCCACGTTCGAGTGGTCTTTGACCTTGATGCTCTGGGCCGTGGGATTGGCCGTGCCTGTATTGAGTCCATTCACCTTGTCCTTGGCTTGGACCTTGGGCGCATGGGCGTACGGCGCCTCTGTGATGGACTACGTGTGGGAGCGGGAAGGGAAAGGCGCCTGGGCCGGGCTGGCGGCTTCCTTGCGGCGGTTTGGGTTGGCCTTGAATGTGGGCATTCCCTTTGCCCTTTGGATGTCCGTGCCTGTGTTGGCGTGGACCGTGGGGCCATTGATGGGCGGGATGGGGGCCACCGCCACGGCGTGTGTCGCACTTAAGCAGCCCAGGTCGGCCTCCGATCAGCCTGCCACCACCTGAATCTGAACCCCCAACGCCTCCAAATCGTCAAAGAAGGCGGGGTAGCTCTTGGCCACGGCTTCGGCCCCTTCGATTTCCACGGGCGCACCCGCAGCCCCAAAAAGCGCGGCAGCCATGGCCATGCGGTGGTCACCGTGGGAGGACATGCAGCCGGGTTGAACGCGTCCGGGATGAATGGTCATGGTGTCCGTCGATTCGTCGAGGTCGACTTGGATGCCCACATGGGCCCATTCGGATTGGATGACCTTTCCGCGGTTGGATTCCTTGTTTCCGAGCCGATGCAGGCCTTTGAGCGTGCTTGGTTTTTTGCCAAAAGCCGCGAGGGCGGCCAATGGGGGGAAGAGGTCGGGGCTGTCGGTGAGGTCGACTGTGAAAGATTTGGGCTTGCCCGCCATGACCTGAACGCCTTCGTCCGTGCCCGCCAAGCGGCAACCTCCAAAAAGCAAAGCGCCCTTGATGGCTTCGTCTGCTTGGGTGTAGGTGCTGTGTAGGCCTTCCACATTCAAATGATGGGGTGCGCACAGGGCGCCGAGCCCCAGCAAGAATGCGGCTGCGGACCAATCTCCATCGATGGCCATGTCTCGGGCTTGGGCGCGTTGGGAGCCTGGGACGCGCAAGAGCAACGTCCGCGCATCTTCATCTTCTTCAAGGAGTTCGATGTTGAGGCCCATGTCTTCGAGCACTTCAAGGGTCATTTGGATGTAGGGACGGCTGACCACACCGTGGAGGTTGAGAACCGAGTCACCTTCGGCATGGGCAAGCGCACACAGCAGTCCGGTCAGAACTTGGCTGCTTCCTGCCGCATCCACGCTCACCTCACCTCCTCGAAGCGGTCCCTGGATGCAAGGGTGTTGGCCTGGTGCGGTTTGGGTGACCGTCACGCCAAACGCACTGAGGGCCTCGGCCATGCCGTCGAGGTTGCGGGTCAAAAGGCTCCCAGCGCGTTCAAGCGTCAGAGGCGCGTGGTGCAAAGAGGCCAGGACCCCAAACATGCGCAGCCCCAACCCAGACTCTCCCGGAGTCAGTGTGGTGTCGCGGGGTTGCAAAGGGAAATGGCCATGGATGGCCACGGCATCCTCCCCGAGCTCCACCTCCGCGCCGAGTTGGGCAGACATCATCAGCGCATGGGTACAGTCGTCCGATTCGGAGGGGCGTGTGATCATCGTTCGGCCTTCTGCGAGGGTGGCCAACGCAACGACCCGCTGCATGATGCTCTTGCTCGGAGGTGCCCACACGGTGTCACCTGCCAAAGTGCTCGGAAGAACGCGAAAAATCATGCCTGAGGCTTTCGACCTGTGTAAATCGTGGAGATGCCGCCTGTCAAGGGGCGCGCTTGAACGTCGCGGTATCCCGCTTCGCGCATTTGGTCCAGAAAGGCTTCACCCTCAGGGAAGGCTTGGACACTCTCAGGCAAATACGTGTAAGCGGAGGGGTCCTTGCTGACCCATTTGCCCACGGTGGGCATGATGTGCTTGAAGTACAGGCCAAACACCTGCTTTATGGGAAAGTGCTTGGGCTTGCTGAATTCCAATACCAGGCCCAACGCCCCTGGCTTCAACACGCGGAGCATGTCTTTCAATCCGCCTTGCAAGTCTTCGAAATTCCGAACACCAAATGCGACGGTGTACGCGTCGAAGGTGTCTTCTTCGAAAGGCAGGGCCACGGAGTCGCCTTGGATGAGCTCAATCTTGTCGTCCCACCCGCGCACCGCAATCTTCTCGCGGCCCACATCGAGCATGCCCGCGCTGATGTCTACGCCTGTGACGTGGACGTCGAGCCCCATGCGTACAGCCTCGATGGCGAAGTCGGCTGTGCCTGTGGCCACATCGAGCAGTTTGGAAGGCGATTCTTTGCGCAACATGCGGATGCACGCCTTGCGCCAAAGCACATCGATGCCCAGGGAGAAGAAGTGATTCAAAAAGTCGTAGCGGTGGGCGATGCCGTCAAACATCCGTGCGACTTGGTTCTTTTTCCCTTCCTCTTCAGGCGTGACGTAGGGGGTGATTCGGGTGCCCATGAACGTGATTTAGGTTCAAAGATGAAACAGGAGCTCACAGGGCAGGGTTCATCCCACCATGGTATGCCCCTCGGGGTATTTGAAGTGAGAATGAGAGGTGCGTCCCCCGACGGCAAAGGCCACGGTCAAGGTGCCCACACGCCCCACGAACATGGCCACCGCCAGCACCACCTTGCCCCAAGAACTGAGAAGGGGCGTGATGCCGGTGCTCAATCCCACGGTGCCCATCGCGCTGACGTGTTCAAACGCCAGATCAAAGAACGCGGTCGATCCAGAAGTGACGAGATGCGATTCGGTGACGGTGAGCACAAACACGCCAACGAGGTTTCCGACGAGGAAGAACAACAAGACACTGTAGGCCCGACTTCGCAAAACGGCACTGATGGTGCGCTTGAAGATTTGGACGTGGTCCCCGCCACGGACGGTGCGCCAGACGTCGGCCAAGACGATGGCCAGTGTCGAGGTTTTGATGCCGCCTCCGGTGGAACTGGAGGATGCACCAATGAACATCAGGACGAGGAGGAGGAACAGCATGGGCATGCCGACAGCGCCGATGTCCACGGTGTTGAATCCGCTGGTGCGCGTGACGCTTTGGAACACGGCCGTCGTGAATCTTCCAAATCCGGACATGCCCGCGAGGGTGCCGTTCCACTCAAGCGCAGCAAATGCTGCAGTGCCCAACACCACGAGGATGACTGAGAAGTAGAGGGCAATTTTGGCAGGGAAAGAAATGGTCTTCCACGGTTGCACCATCCGCTCACGGAGTTTACGGAGGTCAAACAAATCGAACAAGGCGACCATGCCCAAGGCCCCGAGAAACACCAAGACGGTGATGACCCAGTGCACCAGCCAATTGTTGGCCACCCAAGGATGCGCAAGGCCATCTGTGAACAGAGTGATGCCCGCGTTGTTGAAGGCCGACACGCTGTGAAACACCGACGAGAAGACCCGATCTCCCAAGCCGTGGAAGGCGACTTCAGGAGACCACAACGCCATCAGGGCCAACGCGCCCAACGCTTCCAACCCCAAGCACCATACGACCACCTTGCCCAAGGTGCCGCTGCTCCCGAGGAGGTTGTCGCTGTTGACGAAGTCCTCGATCACATCGTGCTGTTTCACGGCCACACCAAATTTGGATGCGAGCGCCATGAAACTCCCAAAGGCGATGAAGTTCAGGCCGCCAAGCTGGATGAGAAAAAGAAGCACCCAATGTCCTTTGGAAGTGAAGTAGGTCATGGTATCCACGCTCATCAACCCCGTCACGCACGTGGCACTTGTCGCGGTGAAAAAGGCATCTACGAGCGGCATGCCGCCTTCCACGGTGGACATGAGGGGCATACTGAGCAGCCACGTACCGACGACAATCAGCACCACAAAGCTCAAAATGAAGATGACCGCGGGGTGGATGCGCACTCGAGGAAGCCGAGAACCGGGCCGCATCCACTCCATCAAGACGGCCACAAACAGGTAGCCTTGGACCAAAAACGTACTGAAGTCGCCAATGCCTGGCATCAAGACGGCAAGTCCCTGTCCCAGAGGAGGCGCACCCCAAAGCAAGTCGCCAACCCCTTCCACCAGCAGCACGGCCATGACCAAACCTTCGCCCCACGTTTCTTTGAAAAAGGTGGTCGGATGAAAGTGATACAGCACGCGCACGAGATAGTGCAGGACGTAAAATCCAAAACTGAATTTGACCGCTTCAAACATGGAGGCCGACGTATCTGCGTCGTGCTCGTAACCGTAGTAAATCGCCAGAACAGAAAGGGCAGAGAGGTTGACCAAAAGCGTCAACCACTGAAATGTGCCCAGCACGCGCTCCTTGCTGTCATAGAGCCACACGTTGGCCCGTTCTCTGAACGATTGCCAATTCAATGCTTGGAGATGACGGTTTTCCTGAGGCGAGGAAGCTCAGCTTCAAGGGCTTCTCGCGTGATGGGGACGACGCCCAGGCGTTCACATACCCAACCTCCAGCCAAATTGGCCACGGCCGCCACGTCCACGGCACTGGCCTGGCAGGCCAGCATCAATGAGGCCACAGCGATGACTGTGTCCCCGGCACCGCTCACATCCACCACTTTGCGAGGAAGTGCGGGGATGTGGGCGTGATGGACGTCTTCGTTGGGGGCGTGGATCCAAGACCCGTGTTCGCCCAGGGTGACCAAGACGCGCTCGCAGCCCAGTTGTGCCATCAGCGCCTCGACCGCATGCGACATGCCGTCGCGGTCCGATGGACGCACGGGAGGGGTGAGTCCAAGGCCTTCGTTCAATTCTTTCAAGTTGGGCTTGAACAGGTCGACCTTTCTGTACGCCGAGAAGCGTTTCAGCTTGGGGTCCACGGTGACCGGCACATCCGCATGACGGCATGCTTCGATGATTTGCCCCACAAAAGATTCTGTCATCAAGCCCTTGTCGTAGTCTTCCAAAATCACGACATCGGGTTTGAGGTCGCCATTCAGCAGAGTGTTCAAGGCGAGAAGGGCTTCTTGCGACACCTCGGAAGAGACTTCCGCAGTGGACTCTTCGTCCACGCGCACCACGTGGTGGCCTCCGCTGATCACCCGCGTTTTGACGGTGGTGGGGCGAGAAGGATCCAAGCTCAAATGCGGGGTGCACATGGTGGCGAGGAGGGAGGTGAGGTCGCGCCCCGCCTGGTCATCCCCAACCACACTGATGAGGTCCACTTCGGCGCTCAGGGCGGCGAGGTTTTTGACCACGTTGGCCGCACCTCCCACGCGTTGCTCTTTGCGGGAGACTTCGACCACAGGCACAGGTGCCTCCGGGCTGATGCGGTGGACATGGCCCCACATGTATGCGTCGACCATGACGTCTCCGACCACGCAAACGCGGGGTTCGGACCACGGCAAGGCGTCCAAAGACGTGGGTGAGATGGAATCACTCATGACCCCAAAGGTCGGAACTTCATGAGATTCAGCTCAACTGACGGCATGCGGCGTCAATGCGGCGAACCGCCTCGGCCAGCACATCGTCTGCCGCTGCGTAGGAGAGACGGATGCATTCGGGGGTTCCAAACGCCGCTCCGCTGACGGACGCCACCCTGGCCTCTTCAAGCAAGTAGAAAGCCACGTCGTTGGCGTTTTCAAGGGTTTTTCCTTGGAACGACTTGCCAAACAAAGCGGATACGTCGGGGAACACGTAAAAAGCGCCCATGGGTTGATTCACCTTGAATCCAGGCACCTGACTGAGCCCCTCCACCATCAATGCGCGACGGCGACGGAAGGCGTCGACCATGTCGCTGACCAGCGCAGGTTCGGTCTCAAGCGCAGCTGCGGATGCGGCTTGGGTGATGCTCGAAGGAGCCGAGGTGAACTGACCTTGGATTTTGGTGCACGCCGCGGCAATCCACGTGGGCGCGCCGATGTAACCCAAGCGCCAGCCCGTCATGGCGAATCCTTTTGAAACGCCATTCACCGTCACTGTGCGCTCCCACATGCCAGGCTGGGCGGCCATGGAGGCATGCTTGTCCGTGAAGTTGATAAGCTCGTAAATCTCGTCACTGACCGTGATGATGTGGTCGTGTTTACGCAGCACGTCGGCCAACGCCGCGGTCTCGGCTTCCGTGTACACAGAACCGGAAGGGTTGCAAGGAGACGAATACATCACCATGCGGGTCTTGGGCGTGATGGCCGCTTCGAGCTCGCTCGGTTGGATTTTGTAGTCGTTATCGATGCTTGTAGGCAACACCAGGGGGATGCCGCCAGCCACCTTGACGATTTCCTCGTAGCTGACCCAGTAAGGGGCAGGGAGGATGACCTCGTCTCCAGGGTTGACCAGCGAGAGGACCACGTTCGCAAGGCTCTGCTTGGCGCCCGTACTGACCACCACCTGATCCATGGTGTACTCCAGCCCGTTGTCGCGCTTGAACTTCTCCACGATGGCCTTGCGGATGCGCGGCGTGCCAGGAACAGGGGTGTAGTGCGTTTCATTGGCTTTGATGGCGTCCATGCCTGCTTGCTTCATTTCTGCAGGAGTGTCAAAGTCGGGCTCGCCGAGAGAAAGGGAGATGACGTCGATGCCTTGGTCCTTGAGCTCACGTGCCTTTCTCGCCATGGCAATGGTGGCGGATTCGCTGAGGCGTTGAAGGAGGTCAGAAGTGGTGTGTTCCATGGGGAGTGTTTCAGTCCATAAATGCGGGGGCAAAATTACGCAGTCCCGCCGACAATCAAGGGCGAGTTTGCAGGGAAATCAATCCAAGTCCGAGGGCGGTCAAAAGGCCGTTGACAGGCAACAAGGCAAACCCAAAACTGAAGCCAAGCCACCCCATCAGGAGTTGCTCCAATCCATAGCCGAGAATGGGCGCGGAGATGCAGACCCAGGGCACGGCGCTGGCTTTGGGGTTCCAAGGCGTGAACATCCCCACAGCAAACAATCCAAGCAGGGGGCCGTAAGTGTAGTTGGCCACGGTGAACAACGCCGCCACAACAGAGGTGTCATTCACGGTACGGAACGCCATGATGACCACCCACAAGGCCATTGCCATGCCCAAGTGGACCCGTTGCCGGGTGCGTGAGGCGCGCTGAGGAGACATTTCTTGGGTGCCAAGGAGGTCGACACATGTGGAGGTGGTCAGTGCGGTGAGCGCGGAGTCCGCAGAGCTGAACGCCGAAGCCAGCAGGCCCACGACAAAGGCCACACCGAGCGCAGGTCCAAGGCTGCCACCCATGGCCACCATGGGGTAGAGGCGGTCGGTGGCCTCGGGAAGGGTCATGCCAATTTGGTCTGCGTGCATCCACAGCATGGCACCCATGGTCAAGAACAGCAGGTTGGCCCCCACCAAAATGACAGTGAAGGACCCCATGTTCCACTGGGCCTCTCGTAGGTTGCGGCAGGCGAGGTTCTTCTGCATCATGTCTTGGTCAAGCCCCGTCATGGCGATGGTGACAAACATGCCGGCCAGCACGTGCTTGAGCCAGTGGTTGCTCATTTTCCAGTCTTCGGTGACCCAGATTTGGGTCAGGTCTGTGGAAGCCACCACCTCCGGAAGTTCAATCCAGCTGTGGCCGCCGGCCTGAAGGATGCCGCCGATGGTCAGGACGACAGCCAGAAGCATGCAGGCGGTTTGAAGGGTGTCCGTCCAAATCACGGTGCCCATGCCTCCTTCTTTGGTGTACAGGTAGATGACGGCCAAAATCCCAGCCGTCGTCAGGCCAAACCACGTCCACGGTGTGGCACCGCCAGCAAGAGGTTCAAGCACCAAAACGTCCACGACCAGGGCCACGAGAAACAGCCGGAACGAGGCTCCGATGACGCGACTCAAAATGAAAAATCCGGCGCCCGTTTTGTGGGCGTGGCTTCCAAACCGCGTCCCCAAGAAACGGTAGATGCTCGTGAGTTTAAGTTTGTAGTAAAGCGGGAGTAGAACTGTCGCAACTATCACATAACCAATGGAGTATCCCAAAACCATTTGCATGTATGTCCACTCTTGGTCTCGAACCCATCCGGGAATGCTGAGGAAGGTCACACCCGAGAGGGAGGCGCCCACCATTCCGAAGGCGACCACGTACCAAGGTGCTTGTTGGCTCGCCACGAAAAACCGTGCCTCGGAATCGGCGTTGGCACTGCGCTTACTCGACCATTTGGCGATGCCGAGCAGGACGGCCACGTAGGCAACGGCAATCAGGAGGACGGTGGAGGGGGTCATGTGGCCAAATGTACGGGCCGACGGGCACCCTCGACTTGGGCCTTGGCGTACCTTCGTGCGGTGCAGATTCCTTCGCGATTGATTGAAGCCGCAGTGGACCAGATGGCCACGTTGCCAGGAGTGGGACGTCGAACGGCGCTCCGCTTGGTGTTGAATATGCTCGCACGGGACGAAGAGCGGGTGCGCGACTTCGCCGAAGCCATGATCGCGATGCGTGAGGGCGTGAAGCCTTGTTCTGTCTGCCACAACCCCACGGAAGATGAGGTTTGCAACCTGTGTTCCAATCCGCACCGCGATGGAGCCACGGTGTGCGTGGTGGAAGACGTCCGGGACCTCTTGGCCTTGGAGAGCATGGGAGAGTACCGCGGCCTGTACCACGTACTGGGCGGCGTGATCAGCCCCATGGACGGTGTGGGTCCTGCGGATTTGAATGTGGACACGCTGGTGACGCGTGCGGCGACGACGGAGGTGAAGGAAGTGATTTTGGCCTTGCCGGCCTCCATGGAAGGCGACACCACAGCGTTTTACTTGGCCAAAAAACTCGCCGATTCCGATGTCTTGCTGACCGCCCTTGCCCGAGGTGTGGCCGTGGGTGAGGCGCTGCAATACGCCGACGAAGCGACGTTGTCGAGTTCCTTGTTGAATCGCCTGCCGTACAAGGGATGACCGACCTGAGCGTCATCATTGTGAGCTACAACGTTCGGGCGTTCCTCGAGCAATGTTTGGTCTCTGTTGAGCGGGCCATGAACGACCTGGATGTGGACGTGTGGGTGGTGGACAACCGGAGCGTAGATGGCTCGGTGGACATGGTCCGAGAACGGTTTTCATGGGTTCATGTGATTGCCAACCAGGACAACGTGGGCTTTTCTGTGGCCAACAACCAGGCGATTCGTGCGTGTGCTGGACGGCATGTCCTGTTGCTCAATCCCGACACGGTGGTCGGGGAAGACACGTTCCAAACGTGCTTGGCCCACGCCGAAGCACACCCCAAGTTGGGGGGCATGGGCGTGCCGATGTACGACGGCACGGGCAAGTACTTGCCGGAGTCCAAGCGGGGGTTGCCTGCACCTTGGCCAGCCTTTTGTCGGATGTCAGGGTTGCATCGTTTGGCCCCCAAGTCACGCCGGTTCAATGGTTACTACGCAGGGCAAGTGGACGAGCACGAGACGGCACTTGTCGACATTTTGTCTGGGGCATTCATGTGGATGCGGAAAGAAGCCTTGGACGAGGTGGGGCTGCTGGACGAGCAATTCTTCATGTACGGCGAGGACATCGACCTGAGCTGGCGTTTGGTGGAAGGGGGATGGGAGAACCATTATTTCGCAGGCACACGCATCATCCACTACAAGGGAGAGTCCACCAAAAAGGGAAGCTTGAACTACGTGATGGTGTTTTACCGCGCGATGCTCTTGTTTGCAGCCAAACATTTTGAGGGCAGCCAAGCTCAGGCGTTCTCATGGATGATCCGCACGGCAATCTATGGACGGGCAGCCTTGGCGGTCCTTCGTCGCATGTTGAGCCGTTGGGGCGACATGCTGCGCGTGGCCATGGGCACCTTGGCAGCCCTTGGCGGGGTCATGGCGGTCTCACAAATGACGTTGGGAAAGTTCTTTGTTTGGCCGGATGCCGGTTGGCAAGCCGCGGGTTTGGTGGCCGTTCAAGTGCTTGGCATGTGGACGGGAGGCGGATACCGTGATGCCCGTGAACGGGCCGGCGCCTCCAGACACGTGCTGGCGTGGCTGCTGGCGTCGCTGATGACCCTCGCGGCTTACAGTTTGTTTCCCGAATCGTGGCGATTCAGTCGCGGCGTGGTGTTGGTGTTGCCGTTGCTTCACGGGGTCGTTCACGGCCTGGTTCTGGCGCGGGCGTTGAAGCGGAACGGAAATCCGTTTCACATCCGGAGGTTGTTGGTGGTGCAATCGGATTTGGAAGCCATGGCGGAGTTGTTGCGGCGGAACGAGGGCGAGCGCGTTCGTTTGACCATGCACGCGTTGTGGGCGGGAGAGTCGGACCCTCAAGAATGGCCCCAGCTGCAGGGTGTACCCTGGGTGGGGCGCATCCGAGACGTGGGGGAGGCCGTCCAAATCCACAACGCCGACGAGGTGGTTTTCAGCGGGAAAGATGTCCGCACCGAATCCATTGTGGCCGCGCTCCCCATGTTGGGGCGGATGGGGGTCAAATGCCGCATCGCTTGGACAGATGTGGGGGATGTGATGTCCAGTGGCGGGGCGTCTCGTGAAGCCTTTGTGGCGTTTCAGCGCGGACTGCATCGTCCAGAGGTGGCGCGGACCAAAAGGGTTTTTGACCTGGTGTTGGTCTTCTTGGTTTGGGGCATGGCGCCGGTCATGTGGTTCACAGGACGGGGAGATTGGGTCCGTTTTTCGACGAGGATTCTCCGAGGAAAAGGCACATGGGTGCGTCCTGGAAACCTGCAAGCGCCTGAGCGTTACGGGCTCGATTTGACAGTGGGCTTGAAAGGCAGGGCGGCTGACCGAAAGGCGTTCACCCATGCCCAAGATTACCATTGGAGAAAGGACCTCGCGGTGGTGGCAGATGCCTTAATTTCGCATCGAGCAATTATCTCTCATGGCCATCATTGACATTCTCCTGCCCAAAATGGGCGAAAGCGTAGCCGAAGCCACGATCACCAAGTTGGTGGTTGGCGCAGGGGCTGGTGTGGAAGCCGACGAACCGATTGTGGAGATCGCCACCGACAAGGTGGACTCAGAAGTTCCTGCCCCCGAGGACGGCACGCTTGTCGAATGGTGCGTGGCGGAGGGAGACGTGGTTCAAGTCGGCGCGGTCATTGCCCGTTACGACGTGGGTGGGGACGCCGCTGATGCCGCATCTGCACCGGCCGCTGCTGCGGCACCAAACACACCTGTTGCACCTGCAGAACCTGCCCCGGCGCCAGAAGTGGTTGCTGCAGCCATGGCGCCTCTTGACAATGCACCTTCGAGAAAAGGACCTTCCGGCCGTTTCTATTCGCCTTTGGTTCGGAGCATTGCCCAAAAAGAGGGCATCGGCATGGCCGAGCTTGAACAAGTGCAAGGCACGGGGTCAGAGGGACGCGTCACGAAGAAGGACATCTTGGGCTACATCGCCCAGCGAGGACAAGTGGCGCCTGCAGCTGCGCCCGTGGCCCCTGCCCCTGTCAAGGCACCGACGCCGGCCCCGGCACCTGCCGCTGCGATCAGCGTGGATGGCGCCCACGACATCGTGGAGATGGACCGGATGCGCAAGATGATTGCCGACCACATGGTTCGCAGCGTGCAGACGAGTCCCCATGTCACCTCTTTTGTCGAAGCGGACGTGACCAACCTCGTCTTGTGGCGCAACGCCAACAAAGAAGGATTCCAAGAGAAATATGGCGAGAAGCTCACCTACACGCCGCTCATCGCCGAGGCCATTGTCAGGGCAATTCTTGATTTTCCTGGGGTCAACGCCAGTGTGGATGGCGACAAGATTTTGATTCACAAGGCCATCCATTTGGGCATGGCAGCCGCGTTGCCCTCGGGGAACTTGATCGTTCCAGTGATCAGACACGCGGACCAATACAACTTGCAAGGACTGGCCCGCCAAGTCAACGATTTGGCCAGCCGAGCACGCGCAGGCAAACTCACGCCGGATGACATCGCCGGCGGAACCTACACCATGAGCAACGTGGGCACTTTTGGCAATGTGATGGGCACGCCCATCATCAACCAGCCGCAGGTGGGCATTTTGGCCCTTGGGGCCATCCGCAAGCGACCGGCTGTCCTCGAGACCGAGCACGGCGACGTCATTGCCGTCCGACACATGATGTTCCTGAGTCACAGCTACGATCACCGCGTGGTGGACGGAATGTTGGGAGGCAGCTTTGTGCGTCGCGTGGCGGATTACCTGGAGGGCTTCGACCTGAATCGCCCTGTTGAAGGTTGACAAGCGACGCTGACTTATTCCCAAATGCATTGGGGATAAGTCGCCATGAATCAAGTCCTGCCAACCAAGGGGGTGGGGTAGATTTGGTCACACTCTGTTCACGACGTTTTCCATGTCCAAAGCTTTGTTCAAGTTTTTACCGTTGGCGATTGCTTTGACCGCCATCCAGCCGGCCGAGGCCGGCACAGGTTGCGTCGTCATGGAAGCGGACACCACGTGGGCCAATTACTCCTCCGTGGAACTTTTCACAGAAGGAAGCATTTTGATGGAGGAGGAGTTTTGGCATGAGGCTGAGCGGGTTTGGGCGTATGTCATGAAAACTCGGCCCAAGAACCGAGTGGCCAAATTCAAGCGGGCCGTCTGCATGTCGGAAATCGGAGAGGACTGGCCAGCGACCAAGGCCCTCTTGGAGGAGGTCACCCAAGGTGGTTTGACCTTGCGATACGATCCGTTCAACCCCAACCAAATGTTGCCTCCCTTGGATGCGTGGCTGTGGTTGGCCAACGCCGAGCATCGGACGGGGGAGTTTGACCTCGCGCGGAAGCACGTGGATTCGTTCTTGGCCAAAGCAGGCGAGAGGCACGGTTCAACCGAATGGGCGTCCAAAATCTTGGCAGAAGTCCGCTTTGCAGAGCGGCAATTGGACAACCCGACTGACGCGTTTGTTTCGAGCATGTCGATCAACAGCGAAGGCAACGAGACTCACCCAGTGTTGACGGCCGATGGCCAGGTCATGTTTTTCTCTTCTGACCGCGCGCGAAGCAACGGCTCGAACCACGGCCGGGTCGACCCCAACACCAAGACACATTACTTCGACATCTACCGCACGGAACTCCAGCAGGACAGCACGTGGGAGGAGCCTGAGTATTTGAACATGGGCATTCGCAACCATGCCAAGGTCATTGGTTCAGACGCCTTCGGACAGAAACTCATTGTGCTGGACGATGACGGTTGGACGCATGAGTTGAAGACCACGGAGCTCTGGGAGCGAGGTTGGACGGTTGCAGAACCTTTTTACCTGGACCGCACCATCCCCAACGAAGGAGAAATCGTGTTCTTCCCCAACAAAAACCGCCTAATCGCAAGCGTGAAGACGCGTCGCGGCGAGGGGGGATTTGATTTGTTCGAGAGCGCTTTGGACGCAGAAGGCCGTTGGAGCAAGTTGAAATCCTTGGGAACTCGGGTGAACACGTGGGGGGACGAAATCACGCCTTTTGTCGCTGCGGACGGCGTCACCGTGTTCTTCGCATCCAATGGCTTGCAAAGCATGGGGGGGCTTGACGTGTACCGTACGACGAGAAACGCTGCCGGAGGATGGACAGAGCCGGAGCACCTCGGTGCTCCCATCAACAGTGTCGACGACGACATGGCCTTCGTGATTGGCGCCAAGGGTGAAGTCGGATATCTCGCATCCCGTCGCGATGTGAAGCGTGGTGATTTGCAGTTGTTTGAAGTGTCGATGAATGGCGCACCTTCTTTGGAACAGGAAGTGGTTATTTTGGCCTTGGATGCTGAGAACCTGGACAACGATGTTCAACCTGAGTTGCTGATTGTCAAGGATGCAAACACAGGGGATGTCATCCAGCGCGTGGAGCGAGAAAACACGGAAGATGTGTTCAACCTGATTTTGCCCACGGGTCGAGATTACGTGGTGGAATCCGCTGAAGCACCTTTGCCAGGCGAAGATGCAGTTCCCCAGGCTCCCGCGATTCGCCGGACGCTCAAGCTTTCCGAGGACTTGGCCCCAGAGGTCATTGTGTTGACTTTTGAAGAGGTCTTTCAAGAGGTCGAATCCACGGATGAGCCACAAAGTGGGGCTGCCGAAAACGTGGCAGACGCCGCCCCATTTGTGGTCCGTGCGCCTGAGAAAGTGAATGCCGATGAGACGTTGGTCATGGACAGCGACACGGAGGAAGCAATCGTGGAGGAGGCACCTGTGGAAGAAGCGCCTGTCGATCAGGCCTTGGTCGCGGAGAGCACTCCGAACTCTGAAGTGGTCAACGAGGAGGCTGCCGTCGCAGCGGAAAAGCCTGCTGCAGGCAACATCACACCTGGCAAAGAGGGCAAAGCAGCCAACGATGGTGACGTGATGCAATCCTCTGCGCCTTTGGCGCCGATGGCTTTGGCCGCGGAGGATGCAGGTCTAACAGTGATGGCCATCCAGCTCTACAGTGGTCAGGTTCACACCAACCGCATGGACATGACGCGTGCGCTGGATTTCATTGTGGCCCAAAGCGCCAAGGGCAAGCCCGTAGTGCGCATCGAAGGCAGTGCGTCGGACGGGCCGTCTTCACGGGCTGGAGGCAACATGGAGCTTGCCTCCTCACGGGCCATGGACGTCTACCTTCGGTTGGTGGACGGGCTGGTCAACCTTGGCTTGGAAAAGGGGCGCGATTACGAAGTCAACGTCGTTCGCCGGGTCCAACCCGATGGAGACACCCCTGCGTCATTTGTCCAAGGCGAGGCACATCCTGCAAGCTTTCAGTATGTGCGCGTGGATGTGGACGTTCGCTGACCGAACTTTCGAGACATGATGGAACAAGTTGCTCGGCTGCACCTGAAGCGGCCCTTGGTGTTTTTTGACCTCGAAACAACGGGGACCAAAGTGGGGGTGGATCGGATTGTGGAAATGGCCATGGTCAAGCTGATGCCAGATGGCAGGGTCATCAAAAAGCCGGAAGAACCCGGCCGTGAGCACCGCATCCTCATCAATCCAGAGATGCCCATTCCCTTGGAGTCCAGCTTGATCCATGGGGTGTACGACGACGATGTGAAGGATGCACCAATGTTTGGCCGTGTCGCACCCGGACTTCTGAAATGGCTGCACGGATGCGATTTGGGCGGATTCAACAGCAACCGTTTTGACGTGCCCATGTTGGCGGAAGAATTTTTGCGCGTGGGCATTGATTTTGGGTTGGAGGGGAGAAACCTCATTGACGTTCAAAACGTGTTTCACCGCATGGAACAACGCACGCTTCGCGCAGCCTTCAAGTTCTACTGCGACAAAGATTTGGAAGGTGCCCACGAAGCGTTGCCGGACACGTTGGCCACGGTTGAGGTGTTCCTGGCGCAATTGGAGCGATACAAGGACAAGACCGTGTTGGACAGCCGCGGTGAGACCGTGGGGCCGGTGCCTTCAGACATGGAGGACCTCGGCACGTTCTGCAAAATGCGCAACAACGCGGACTTGATGGGGCGCCTGGTGTATGACGACGATGGTCACGTGGTCTTTCAGTTTGGCAAGCATTCTGGCAAACGCGTCAAAGAAGTGCTTGACCGTGACCCAGGATATTTTGGCTGGATGATGCAAGGTGACTTCCCACGATACACGAAGCGAATCTTGCAAAAGGTGAAAGACGGCGAGCTGTGAGTCGAACCCGGCGCATCGCGGTGTGGGTGTCGAATGACCTCACGTTTGACCAGCGCGTGAAGAAAACATGTCAGACGCTTGAGGGCTTGGGCTGGACCCCTGTGCTCGTGGGGCGAGAAATGCCCAACTCGGCACCTTGGGAGGGGCCTTGGGAGGCGCACAGGCTGAAGCTGTCCGCCCACGCAGGTCCACGGTTTTACCTCTCGCTTCAAAGGGAACTTCATCGCTGGCTTCGCAACCATGCATCGCGTTTGGATGCCATTTGGTGCAACGATTTGGACACGCTTGCACCTGCGGTATGGCACGGTCGCCTGCCAGTCGTCTACGACAGCCATGAATACTTCACCGAAGCGGCAGGCTTGACGGGCAAGCCGCTGAAGCGTGCGGCGTGGTTGATGTTGGAGCGCTGGGCGTTCAAGTCCCTGCCATGCATGATCACCGTGAACGAAAGCATCGCAGAGTCCTACCGAAGAACCTATGGGTTGGAGGTGTTGGTTGTGCGGAACATGCCAAGAAGGCAGATTCCGGTGAAGGTGGAGGGGCGGTCGGCCTTTGCAGCGTTCGGCATCCCAACCGACTTGCCCATTGCCCTGATGCAAGGGGCATACATGGACCGTGACCGGGGTGCGGCGGAAGCCGTGGCAGCGTTGCCTGACATGACAGGAATTCGCTTGGTATTGGTGGGGGCGGGGATCGAGTGGGAGGAAGCCCATGCACGGGTGAACCAGCCTGAGATGGCCGGACGTCTGCACTGCATCCCCAAGCTGCCCTTTGAGGCCTTGCGCAAACTCACGGCGTCTGCTGATGTGGGGCTGAGTTTGGACAAGGGCAGTCACGGCAACTATGAAATGAGCCTGCCCAACAAGCTGTTTGATTTCATGCATGCACGATTGCCCATGGTGGTCACGGCGAGAAAGGAGGTGGCTGCCATTGTCCGTGAGCATGGACTGGGAGAAGTGGTGGAACACGCCACCCCTTCAGCCGTGAAGGTCGCTGTCGACAGGGTGCTGCAGCGTCCACGCGCCGAATGGGATGAGGCCCTCGGCAAGGCGAGCGAATCGTTTCATTGGGGCGTGGATGAACCTCAGATTGAACGGGCTTTGGACACTTGTTTGAAGGCCCACTTGGCGGGGAGCCAAACCCAGTGAGCCAGCGCTGTGGCACGGCTGACCCGTCCGTACTTCATGCGTCGCTCTTCCCTGTACAGCGCGGCGTCGAAATTCCTCGAAAGTCCTCCGCCTGCAACTGAGGCGAGCACCAGTTCAGGATGGCATTCGATGTGCTGGCCTGCATTTCGGCAATCGAGCATCCAGGCGTAGTCCGAAAGCACCTTGTATTCGGTGGACAGCGGGCGTTGCTTGACCCAAGCCGTGGGGACAACCACGCCCTGGTGGTGCAAGGTGTTTCGCCAATCGAGTGACTTGCCAAATTGGGGCACAAATTCCGCAGGCACGCCAGGTTCTCTCGGCGCCATGGCGAGGACCGTGCAAGCATGTCCCACGTTCCCCTCAAGTCGTTCAAGCAGTGTGAACAAGCCCTCTGCGAGAGGGAGGTCTCCCGCGCCCAGGAACCAAACATAGGGCGCTTGGACGAGGTCCGCGCCTCGATTCATGGCGTCGTAGACACCCAGATCGTCTCTGCTGTCTGCATGACGGATGACATCCATGAAGGTGGACATCACGTTCAGGGTGTCGTCCGTGGATGCACCATCGGCAACCACAACCTCCAATTGCGTCAGCACATGAGTTGGCAACGCTCGGAATGCCGTCAAGGTTTGGCGCAAGTCGTCGGCGCCATTGTAGACAGGAATGACGACCCCGATGCGAGGGGAAACGCTCATGTCGCGCTTTTCGGAGCGGGTTCGTCCAACAGGCGCCCACCCTCGCAGCGCCAAACGCGGCCTGGGCGTCGGTTCATGGAGGCCCAATCGTGGGTGGCCATGACCAACGTCTTGCCTTGGCTGGGCAAGGTGTGCATCAGCTCCAGAATCTCTTCTGTGGTTTCGGGGTCGAGGTTGCCTGTGGGCTCGTCGGCCAACAGAAGGGGCGGGTCATTCAGCAAGGCGCGCGCGATTGCGACGCGTTGTTGTTCTCCGCCGCTCAGCTCAAAGGGCATCTTGTAGCCTTTGTTGGGCAGACCGACAGCGGTCAAGACTTCCTCGATGCGACGTTGCTTGGCCTTTTTGTCCTTCCATCCCGTGGCCAACAGCGCAAAGTCGAGGTTGGCATCCACGCTTCGGTCTTGCAACAGCCCAAAGTCTTGAAACACCATGCCCAACTTGCGGCGAAGCTTGTGGACGGTCCGCGGTTTGAGCTTGGCCAAGTCATGGCCACACACCGAGCCTCGGCCCGAAGTCAGTCTGAGGTCGCCATACAACGTCCTGAGCAGGCTCGACTTCCCACTTCCCGTCTTGCCAATGAGGTAGACGAGTTCTCCTTCATTCACCTCCGTCCACAGCTGTTCCAGCACCACGTGTTCGTCGTGGCGGATGGAAACGTTGTCGAGGTGGATCAAAGGCGTCATCAGCGCTGCAAGTCAAAGGCGTTTTTGTCGAACTCCGGGTTGAAGGAAGCCTTGGCGATGCGGACGGTCATCGTTTGGCCCGCCACCGCAGACGAACGTGACGCAGGCAATTTCAGCCCTAGGCCTCCAAATGGGATGTACATCTCGAGCTTTTCAACGACCAATGATCCATCGAGGGAGGGGCGTTGCCGCTGGATCAACAGGCCGTCCGAATTGCGGAACCAATACGTTTCCTTGACGTCTCCTTTCACAAATTCAAGGATGGTGGAGGGTTCGCCTGCCACTTCTTCTTGGCCGAGGACCGTTCCGTCGTAGCCAAGCTTGTCCATTTTGGTGAGGCGGATGGGAGAGAGGTAGTTCATCATCATGGCCACTGCATCGGCGTCCATGTCAGTGACGTTGCCCATTTGAAGTTCTTGGCCGCCCGCGGGTTGGATGGCCCTAATCATCACAGGTTGTCCTGCCATGGCCAATTCGGTCCGCATGGCTTGCGCCTTCTTGGAGAAGCGCTTGTCTTCGCGGTGTTGCAAGCTCATGCCTGCGCCAAATTCCACCGAGCCTTCCGTGGTCATGCCTGAGAGTTTGGACCAGGCCTTGGCGCCGCCGATGGCGTCAAAATGACGCGACACAACACCCTCGACGGTGGTGCCGCCAGGGGCATCTGTGCGGGGGATGCGTACACGTCCAAACGCGTCATACTGGTCAATGCCGTTGCCCGAATCGAAGGGGCGCAACTTGTCCAAGATGTCGGGAGAGCCCACCACACAGAGGTTGAGGTTGTTGGGCTTCAGCATGTTTTTGGCCACGCGTTGAATGTCCTCGACGGTGACAGCGTCCAAGCGTTGCAGGTAGGTTTGGTAGTGGTCTTCTGGCAAGTCGTAGCGCTCGATGTTGAGTGCAAATCGGGCCACAGTGCCTTCATTTTCGAGCGAACGGGCAAAGCTCCCGGAGAGGAAGGCTTTGGCGGTGGCGAGTTCTGCGCTGTCCACTTGTTCGTCCCGAATGCGGTGGATTTCCGCCATGAACTCGACCAACGCGCTGTCCGTGACCTCAGAACGCACATCGGCATAGGCGATGAACTGGGCGGTCACAGGATCGGCACTCAAAGAGCAGCGCGCACCATAGGTAAACGCCTTGTCTTCGCGGAGGTTCTGCATGAGTCGTCCGCTGAATGCACCGCCACCGAGGATGGAGTTCATCAGCTGGATGGCTGCGGCGTCAGGATGGCCTGGAGGGAAGGGCACAGGCTGGGTGATGTTGATCGTGCTTTGCACGGCACCTTCCACTGCAGCAAATCGCACTTGGTTCCCGGTGGGGAATTTGGCGGGCATGATTCGTGTGTATGGAATGTCCCCACGGTACCAATTGCCGAAGTGGGCATTGGCTTTGGCGTAGGCTTCGTCTGGGGTGATGTCACCGACCACGATGAGATAGGCTGCGTTGGGACGGAAGTACGTTTTGTGATACTCCACCAAATCTTGGCGGCTGATGTTCTCAAGCGTTTCTTCGGTCATGACCTCACCATAGGGATGCAGGCTTCCAAAGTTGGTGGCCGAGACGAGGTTGCCGGCAATTTCACCAGGCGACGTGGGCGTGTTCGCCAATCCAGAACGCACCTGCTTCTTCACCTTCTCCAACTCATCCTCTGGGAAGGTGGGGTTGAGGATGGCGTCCGAGACAATGCGCAACAGGTCGCCCGTGTGCTTACTCAGTGAACTTGCAAAGAAGCCTTTGGCATTGGCCCGAAAGCTGGCGCCGAGGAATTCAACATCTTCGGCGATTTGGGCCTTGTTGCGGGCCTCGGTGCCTGCAGACATCATGTCGCTGGCAATGCTGGTCAGTCCGGCTTTGTCCGTTTCGAGAAACGGAGGGTAATCCAATGTCATGTTCCACGAGACAGCGGGCATACGGTGGTTTTCGACCACGATGACCTGCAGGCCGTTGTTGAGCTTGAGCTTGGTGGGCGTGCCGATTTTCAATTCAGGAGCGGGACCCGCTTCCGGTGCCGTGCTGCGGTCGACTTGACTCCAAGACAGCGTGCTCACAGCGAGAGCCACCGCGAAGAGTCCCGCGCGGCGAAGGAGGATGGTGCAAATCAATTTCATGGCTGGGAATTGGAGTCGTGCAAGAAGTAGAGGGTCACGCGCTGTTCAGGCACGTAGTATTTTTGAGCGGCCGCGCGGATGTCTTCCGGCGTGATGGCCAAGTAGCGCTCAATTTCCGTGTTGATGAGGTTGGCGTCGCCAAAGTACGTGTGGTAGTTGGCGAGGCTTTCTGCAATGCCGGCCATGCTTTGGTTGCCGGTCACGAAGCCGTATTCGATTTGGTTCTTCAGCTTTTGGAGTTCGCGGTCGGAGATGAGCTCGCGCTTCATGCGCTCCACCTCGTCGTTCATCGCAGCTTCCACTTGGCTTGGATCCACACCCATGTTGCACATGGCGAAGCCCAGGGTGAGTCCTGGATCTTCTAGCCCAAAGCTGAACGCCCCGCAAAACAACGCGAGTTGGTCGTTCTCCACCACGCGCTGGTTCAATCGCGCGCTTTCGCCGCCGCTCAGGACCTGGTTGAGCATGTCTACAGCGTAGTAGTCGGTTGTGCCTTGCGCCGGAATGGGGTAAGCCTGCACCACGAGCGGGAGGCGGTCCTTGCCGTAGATGGTGTCACGGACTTCTGCTGTGCGAGCGGGTTCAATGGTCGTGGGACGGGGGATGTCGCGGCCGCCGCGCGGAATGTCCTGGAAGTACTTCTCGATGAGGTCGCGCGTCTCGTCCACATCGAGGTCGCCGGCGATGCTCAATGTGGCGTTCTCCGGCACGTAGAAGGTCTCGTAGAACTCCATGAAGTCGGCATGGTCAGCCGCGTCAAGGTGCTCCATGGACCCGATGGGCGTCCATTGGTAAGGGTGCTCGTCGTAGGCCATCGCCATCGTTGTGGGAAGGAGCTGGCCGTAGGGCTGGTTGTCGTAGCGTTGGCGCTTCTCTTCTTTGACGACTTCGTTTTGGGTGTCGATGCCGATCTGCTCAATCTTGGCGTGAAGCATCCGCTCGGATTCCAACCACAAGCCCAATTCGAGTTGGTTGCTCGGCAGGAGCTCGTAGTAGAAGGTGCGGTCCTGGGTCGTGTTGGCGTTCAGAATGCCGCCGGCGTTTTCCACGTAAGCGTCAAACTCCCCACGGGCGATGTTTTCTGAGCCCTCAAACAAGAGGTGTTCAAAGAAGTGGGCCATGCCTGTGCGGTCGGTTCGCTCGTTTTTCGAGCCTACGTGGTAAAGCACCGTGACGGCGACAAGCGGGGTGGAGTGGTCCTCGTGGAGGATGACGTGAAGGCCGTTGTCCAAATTGAATTCGGTGAACTCGATTTGGCGAGCCTCGGTTTGGCCCCACGCAGCGGAAGAGGCCAAGGCCCCGGCTGCGCTGAGGAACAAGAAGGAGGTGAATCGCATGTGGGAAAATTGAACCTGCAAGATAGCGACCTCGGGGTATCTTGCCCGCATGGAAACGAGCCATTACGAAGGAGCTGAAGCGCACGGCCAAGGGCAAGCGCTCCCTGAGGGTTGGTGGGGGGCTGACGTGTTTTGGCAGCTCTCGCACGAGGCAGGGGTGAACCGGACGTTGTCGGCGGAAGCCGTAGCCCGAATCGAGCGTTGCCACGTTTACTTGCTGGGCCGCGCTTCAAGGGGCGACACCTTGTATGGCATCAACACGGGGTTTGGCGATTTGGCCACGACCCGGGTGGATGACCTCGTGGGGTTGCAGCGAAACTTGTTGATTTCTCACGCGTGCGGGGTTGGGGAGGCGTTGCCGGCTGAGGTGGTGAAGGCCATGCTTCTGTTGAAGGTCAAGGCGTTGAGCCAGGGCCATTCGGGGGTGGCGTTGACAACAGTGCAGCGCTTGCTCGACCATTGGAACGCGGACGTGTTGCCCGTGGTTCCAAGTCAGGGTTCGTTGGGGGCTTCCGGGGATTTGGCGCCGCTCGCGCACCTCGTGTTGCCGTTGATCGGCGAGGGGGAAGTGGTGATGCCGGACGGACGGAAATTGGACTCGGCAGACGCCTTGCGTGAGCTGGACTGGCCGGCGCTCGAGCTCGGTCCCAAGGAGGGGCTGGCGCTCATCAACGGGACGCAAATGATGCTCGGCACGGGCATGGTGGCGCTTGAACGCGTGACGCGCTTGGCCGACTGGGCCGATGCCCTTGGAGCGTGGTCCCTCGAAGCCTGGAACGGGCTGAAGGCCGCGATGCATCCGTCGATCCACCGTATCCGAAATCAAGCTGGTGCAATGATCGCGGCTCACAACGTCGCGTCATGGCTCGAGGGATCGGAACGCGCCGCGCAGCCCCGGACCTACGTTCAGGACCCATACTCTTTTCGGTGCATGCCTCAGGTGCACGGCGCCTCACGGGACGTTGTGGAAAGTGTGCGGGCCGTCTTCGAAGCCGAGATGAACGCCGTGACGGACAACCCGCTCGTCTTCCCGGACGAAGATTTGATTGTGAGTGGCGGCAATTTTCACGGCCAGCCGTTGGCCTTGGCGATGGATCGCCTGGCCCTGGCCATCCACGAATGGGCGAGCATTTCCGAGCGACGCGTCTTTAAGATGCTCAGCGGGCAGCGGGGTTTGCCCGCGTTTTTGGCCTCCAACCCCGGCCTCAACTCCGGGTACATGATTCCGCAGTACACGGCCGCGAGCCTCGTGTCGTACAGCAAGCAACTGTGCACGCCGTCAAGCGCGGACAATGCCGACAGCAGCAACGGGCAAGAGGATCACGTCAGCATGGGCGCCAACGGGGCCTTGCAGATGTGGCGCGTCTTGGAGCACGCCGAGCAAGTGCTCGGCATCGAAGCCATGTGTGCGGCCCAGGCTTCTGACCTCCGGGGCCACGACCACGCGATGGCTCCCGCGCTGCGGGAGTTGCAGGATGCTTTCCGCCAGGACGTGCCGTTCCTCGAGCGCGACGCGGTCATGGCGCCGCTCATGGCGTCCGCCGTTGCGTGGATCCGGACAGGGGCGCCCGGCGAAAAAGCCGACCTTCGCGACGCGCAATCTTGAACCTGAATCCATGCTCATTCACGAACTCGAACGCCGCGGCAACGTGTTTTTCCGCTGGCGCAGCTTCATTCCCCTCATCTTGGTTCCACCTGCGCTCGTGCTGGCGTACGAAGCCCCGGCGCGTGCCGGCGACGCGGGGTGGCAGATGATGTGCTGGGCGGTGGGCGTTCTGGGTGTGGTGATTCGCGCCAAGACCATTGGCCACGTGCCACCAGGCACGAGTGGTCGGAACACTTCCGAGGGCCAAGTCGCCCAGATGCTTAACACCCGCGGAATGTACAGCTTGGTGCGCCATCCGCTGTATCTCGGAAACTATTTCATGTGGATGGCGTTGGTGTTGGCGACGGGCCGGTTGGACTTTGCGCTGCTTGTGACGCTGGCGTACATGATGTACTACCTCCGCATTGCCATGGCCGAGGAGGCGTTTTTGGCGGGCAAGTTTGGCTCCACGTACAGCGCTTGGACGGCCACGGTGCCGGCCTTCGTACCCAAATGTTGGGGCACGCCCCGCAGTTCTTGGACACCCGCAGGCAATGCCTTTTCTCTGCGACATGTGATCAAGCGTGAGTACAACGGGGTGTTCGCCATTGTGTTTGGCATGTTCTTCCTCGAAGCGGCTCGAACGGCGGGACTCGGCGCCCCGGCTTGGAACACCGTGGCGTGGCAAGCGGGCTTGGGCAGCAGTGTGGCGACGTTCCTGTTTTTGCGCTTTTTGAAAAAGCGCACACGTGTCCTCCACGTGGAGGGACGGGAATTCAGTACTTGAGGCTCAAGTGACCGCCGCACGGCGCACGATGCGGCGCAGCAACCCAGGGGCGAACCGCTTGAAATAGGCGGCGAGGATTTCGTAGCGGCCAATGAGCACCTCAGCCTTGTTGCGTTCCACCGCCTTGAGCATGCGTCCGGCACATTGTTCCGCCGTCATGCCCCCACCGGTTTTCTCGTCCATGGTGCCTTGCTTGGAGCCATCGCCGACCACGGCGTTCAAGCTGATGTTGGTGCGGATGAACCCAGGGCAAACCATGGTCACCTTCACCCCGTCCTCGTGGTGTTCCGCCCTCAGGCTCTCGAAGAAGCCGTGGAGGGCGTGTTTGGCCCCGCAATAGCCCGATCGCAGGGGAGAGGAAAACAGGCCCATCAGGCTCGTCACCACCACAAAATGTCCCGTTTTGCGCGCCACCATGCTGGGCAAAAGGGCTTTGGTGAGGGCCAGCGTGCCGAAGTAGTCGATTTCCATCACACGCCGGTCGACAGACAGGTCGGTGTCAAGCACTCGGGAGCGTTGGCTGATGCCTCCACAGTGAATCATCACATCGACGGGGCCGATGTCCGATTGAACGCGAGCAGCGATGTCTTTCAGGCTGTCCGAGTCAGCCAAATCCAGCGTCACCACATGCACCATGGCCCCGGCTTCACGAAGCGGTGAAGCCACGACCTCCAAGGTCTCTTGTTTGCGGGCGGAGAGCACCACCGTCGCGCCTTCACGGCCCCATGCCTCGGCGCAGGCCTTCCCAATGCCACTGCTGGCACCGGTAATCCAGACGATTTGGTTGTTCCAGCGTCCCACTTGGAGCCCAGATCAGGCGTCGATGTTCGCGTACTTGGCGTTGTCCTCGATGAACTTGCGGCGTGGTGGCACGTCGTCCCCCATAAGCATGGAGAAAACGTGGTCTGCACCGGCGGCATTCTCAATGGTCACTTGACGCAAGGTGCGGTTCTCAGGGTTGAGTGTGGTTTCCCACAACTGCTCGGCGTTCATCTCACCCAAACCTTTGTAGCGCTGGACGTGAATGCCGCTTTCGCTGCCGCTCTTGCCTTTGAACTCTGCAATGAGGCGGTCCCGCTCGTCGTCGTTCCATGCGTAGATGGAGCGTTGCCCCTTCTTGACCAGATAGAGTGGGGGCGTGGCGATGTACACGTAGCCATTCTCAATCAGGTCCTTCATGTGGCGGAACAAGAAGGTGAGGATGAGCGTCTCAATGTGGCTGCCGTCCACATCGGCGTCACACATGATGACAATCTTGTGGTAACGGAGCTTGGCCAGGTTGAGGGCGCGTTCGTCTTCCTCAGTTCCCACGGTCACCCCGAGGGCCGTGTAGATGTTTTTGATCTCTTCGTTGTCGAAGATCTTGTGGTGCATGGCCTTCTCCACGTTGAGGATTTTGCCTCGGAGGGGCATGATGGCCTGGAACATGCGGTCGCGGCCCTGCTTGGCGGTTCCGCCTGCCGAATCACCCTCGACGAGGAAGAGTTCGCACAATGCAGGGTCTTTTTCTGAGCAGTCGGCCAGTTTGCCGGGAAGACCGCTGCCCCCCATGACGGTCTTGCGCTGGACCATCTCGCGGGCCTTGCGCGCCGCGTGGCGTGCCTGGGCTGCGAGGATGACCTTTTGGACAATGGTTTTCGCGTCGTTGGGGTTTTCCTCGAGGTAGGCCTCGAGCATGTCGGCCACGGCTTGACTGACGGGGGCGCTGACCTCTGCGTTGCCGAGTTTGGTCTTGGTTTGGCCTTGGAACTGAGGTTCCGCAACCTTCACACTGACAACAGCGGTCAAGCCTTCGCGGAAGTCGTCTCCGCTGATGTCAAACTTCAACTTGTCTAACATGCCGCTGCTGTCGGCGTACTTTTTCAAGGTGTTGGTCAGCCCCCGACGGAAACCTGTAAGGTGCGTACCGCCCTCGTGGGTGTTGATGTTGTTGACGTAGGAGAAGAGGTTCTCAGAGAACGAGTTGTTGTACGTCATGGCGACCTCCACAGGCACGCCATTGCGCTCGCCGCTGACGTGGATCACGTCATGGATGATCGCTTCGCGGTTGCCGTCGAGGTAGGTCACAAAGTCCTTCAATCCTTCCGTGCTGTGGAAGGTTTCGTTGACAAAGTTGCCTTCCTCGTCGGTGTGACGCTCGTCGGTTAGCGTGATGGTCAGGCCTTGGTTGAGGTACGAGAGCTCGCGCATGCGGTCGGCGAGGGTGTCGTAGTTGTAGATGAGGGTCTCAAAAATCTCATGGTCCGGCTGGAATTCCACCGTGGTGCCTCGCTTGTCGGTCGTGCCGATTTCGCGCACGGCGTATTGCTCCTTGCCTCGGGCGTATTCCTGCTCGTAGACTTTGCCGCCGCGATGCACTTCGGCGCGCAACAAGATGGAGAGGGCGTTTACACATGACACACCGACCCCGTGCAAACCACCTGAAACCTTGTAAGCATCCTTGTCAAACTTGCCGCCTGCACCAATCTTGGTCATGACGACTTGAAGGGCGCTTACGCCTTCCTTCTCGTGCATGTCGACAGGAATTCCTCGGCCGTTGTCTGACACGCGAATGCCGTTGCCTTCTGTGATGGTGACTGTGATTGTGTCACAGTGGCCGGCGAGGGCCTCGTCAATGGAGTTGTCGACCACCTCGTAGACCAAGTGGTGCAATCCTCGGACACCGACGTCACCGATGTACATCGATGGGCGCATCCGCACGTGTTCCATTCCCTCCAGGGCTTGAATCTGACTGGCGTCATATCCCGTTTGCCCAGCTTTCTTGTTCTCTTCTGACATCTCGAAAAATTCTACCTGTGAAGATAGGGTGGAAGGCCCCCTCTGGGTTCAGCTTGTGGGACATGAAAAACCCCGATTTTTCCACGAAAAAACCAGGGTTTTCACAGGATTGTGGATAGCTGGTCAGAAGGCGTAATGCACACCTCCCAAAACCTGAAACCCTTGGACGGGGAATCCACCCCAAGTCGCGTATTTGGCATTGGCGATGTTCGCGAACGTCAACCATCCACCAAGGCGGTCGTTGTACGTGTAATTGCCCGTGAGATTCAAGTCGAGGAAGCCAGGCAAATGCAATTCGTAGTCGCCTTGATCCAAGGGCGTCGTGTCGCCGTAATTGTCGCTGCGTGTTACGCTGTAGCGCTCGCCCACGTAGGATGCGTCGGCTGTGAGGCTTAGCCCTTCAATGAGTCGGTAAGTGGCAGAGGCGCTCCACGTCGTGTTGGGCAAGTTCCATGCACGGTCCTCAGAAGGCAAGGTGTAGCGATGCAGCTTCAATCCACCCGTGAAGGACCAGGCACTGCCAAGGTCAAAGGCGGCTTCACCGCCCACGGTGCGCACGCTCACCGTGTCGTACACCGCATTGAACGAGGCAAAAGAGGCCGTGTCTCCTTCGAATGATGGGCGGAACAATACAAAGTCCTCGTATTGGGCTGTGCTGAAGAATCCGTGAAAGCGGAACACCGTGGTGATGGTGCCTCGGATGCCTCCTTCGAGTGCCAAACGCTTGTTGGTGCTTCGAAAGCCTTGGAAGTCGACCGGTTGCGCATTGATGGTCGAGGTGGTGGTCAGAGTGGTGGGGGCGTAGAAGGGATTCTCCTGCGTCAAACTGTGAAAGTTGTTGGCTTGAAGTCCGCCACCGATGGAGGCGTATGGGACAAACAAGTTGCGCAGCAAGTTCACCGAAACCTCTGCCCGAGGGTACAGATGGAAGGCCTCTCCAAGGCCGTCCCGGGTGGGCTGGTCCGCATCAATGGCCACGCCAAGTCCTGCACGTGCAGAAAAGGCACCTCGGCGTGTCGAGATGCTGGGTTCGAATGCCACCAAGGCCTGGTTTGAGGTTGAAGCGGTGTCAAGGCCATAGCGATCGAGCTGAACGTCCAAGTCCAATTGACCTTTCCACGCGCCAAAGAACCGGGTACCCATGGCCGCCACACGCAGGCTGCGTTCTTGGGCATTGCCATCGTTGCCAAGCAAGCCGAGAGATACGTTGACGGAATGGTTGAACGCGGTGCTGTCCTTGTGGTGGCTTTTGAGGTTGGCCTGAACCCGGGCCCGAGACCAAGCCAGAGTAGGCGCATCCACCGGCGTGAAGTCCGTATCCACCGCCAGGGAGTCAAAGCCGTACAAGAGCACTTGGCTGCGACCCGCGGAGGCGTTCACAGAGACCTTCTCTTTGCCAATGAAGCGGGAGGCCCACGCGTCGAGGCTGTTGTCGTTGAGTCGTCCTGTCATGAGCGAGGAGGGACTGTTGGTGGCCGTGTGGTGAAGCGCCGTGCCCCAGCTGCCATCTCGAGAACGCAGGTCCGTGTAGCTCGCGTCGAGCAGGGTGGTGCCACGCGTGCCGACGGCGCCTCGAACATAGCCGCGGTACAAGCGGGACAGCGAGGGGTCCACGCGCAGGCGGGTCGCTTCAACGGGTGTCATGGTGGGCACAAACTGCAGGCGCTTGGATAGCAGTTCGTAGCTCAAATGGGGTTTCTCGGCGGACAGTTGACGTGCCGTGGGCCAAGAACTGAGCTTGACCGCATCACGCACTTCCATTTGCCGGCTGCCGACGAAGGTGACGTCCATCTCCAAGGTGTCCGCTTGGCCGAGTGCATGCGTGCCCGCCATGAGGACGCCTGCGGCCGCCATCCAGAGGCGAGGGGTGTTCGAATTGAGGATCATTCGTCGTTGGATTCGGGTTCTTGGTTGGGGGTTTCGTCAGCGTTGGTGCTGGCGTCGGCCGCGTTTTGGGCTGCCTCAAGGGCATCGATCTCAAACAGCAAGTCAGACACTGCCTCCTGTACATCTGGCGCCTGTACGTTGGTCAAGATGCTTTCTGCCGTGGCGCGGGCTTGGAAGAGGTCATTCAAGCCGATGTAGGTCGAGACCAGCAGCAGGAAGCCTTTGTTGCGCCAGGTTTCCTGTTGGTAAAAGTTCTCAATGAGTCCAAACAACATGGTCTCACAGCTGTCGTAGTTCTTTGTGTTGAACGCGTGCTCGGCGAGGAGGTACTGCGCTTCGGCACCGGCGCTGCCGCCAAACGTCACGAGTTCGTCGAGGTCCTGAAGCACCGTGCTGTGCTGGCTTTGGTTGCATGCAATTCGGGCATTCCAAAGCTTGGCCGTACGGCGAATGTCGTCGGGCGTGGCTGGGTCGTACATGACGCGGGCTGCGAAGTCGGCGGCTTGATTTTCTTGTCCAAGGAGGTAGTGACAGCGCATTTGGCCGATGGCGGCTTCCAATCGGTTGGTTTGGAGCATGGCCACTCCCTCGAGGGTTTCGTAGTGCCGCAAGGCTGCACGGTGGTCACCGGCATTCCACGCGATGGTGGCGGCACCCAAGGACGACGCCTCGGTGAATTCCCCGGCCGGCATGGCCAAGACGGCCACGTATGCCGAGTAGGCTTCTTCTGGGTTTCCTTGCTCAAACTGGCAGTTGCCCTTGTAGAACTGGGCCTCCGAGATGTAGCGGCCTGCGGGATATTGCCGGATGTACTCCTCAAGGCGTGGCAATGCGTCCTCACAGCGATTCTCCAAAGCGAGGTAGGAGGCAGATTCAAAGATGCGCTTCTCGATTTCGTCGCCATCGAGGCCCACGGCCGCGGGCAAGTTGTCGAGCAAGCCACGGCGAATGAGCAAGGGCTCCACGATGTTGTAGGCGTCGGCCGCCACGTTGTCGTTCCCGTACTCGTTGCGGATGCGATCCCACAAGGCGAGCACTTTGTCTTCCTGTCCCTGCTTCACGCCGACCAAACACAATTCCACCAGGGCTTGCTTGGCCCGTGGCGTGGCGCCAAAATCGTCGACAAGGCGGAGGAGCTTGGCCTCGGCCTTGTCCAGTTCGTCGCGTTCAATGTGGGTCCGTCCCGCTTGGAACAAGGCCTCCACCACCAAACGGCTGTCCGGGTGGTCCTCGAGGAGTTGGTTCAGTCGGGTCAGTTGTCCGGCCAGGTCTTCATCGAGTTTGGCGGACATGGACCGTTGGAACAAGGCGTAATCGAGGGGCTTGACGCCACGCGCCAGCACGCGGTCGTAGTACTCCGCGGCCTGGTCAAAGGACTTGAGGGCGTAGAAGCAGTCTGCCGTCCGGAGTTCGGCATCGCGCATGCGGGATGGATCGTCATCGGGGTTGGTCTCCAAGTAAGACCGGAACGCCGACAGGGCATCCGTGTACTTTTCGCTCTTGTAGTGGGCGTAGCCGCGGGCGTAGTCCGCGTCGTTGTGCAATTCGCTGAGGTAACTGCCCGGGGTCGTGCTGAATTTGGCGAAGGCCGCTGCAGCGCCCAGATAGTCTCCCTTGTTGTAGAGAATCTCACCTTCCCAATAGAACGTCTCCGCGTGCAGTTGGGGGTCGACGTTGTTGGCCCGCGAGCGATTGAAGAAAGTCAGTGCCTGCGAGAGTTGGTTGTTTTGGAAGAGCTCCACCGCGCGGTTGAAGGCAAGCAACTGCGCCGCGGAGCGCACGGTTTCGTCGGGATTGGTGATGTTGTCCAGTGCCTTGAGGGCACGTTCGTAGTCGCGGCTGGTCATGTGGACCTGCAACAAGAAGCGATAGGCTTCATCACGTCGAGGCGAAGAGGGGAATTGCTCGAGGTAGGTTTCGAAGGCCACAACCGCATCGTCAAACGGGTTGAACGAAAGTTCGTAGGCAAGCTTGGCATAGTGGAAAAAGGCGTCCTCTTGAATGTCAAGGTCAAACTCCGGCGTGGAAGCTGTCTTGAAGGCTTGCTTGGCCCGTGCACGGTCGCCCATTTCGAGGTAGCAATCGGCCATGTGGTAGGCGGCGTTTTGGGCGAGTTCATCTTCGCTGTACGTCGCAAGAGGAAGGCAGTCGAGGGCGCCGCGCCAGTCGCCAAGGCGGTAACGCATGTAGCCCACTTGGTAGGCAAACTCGGGGTTGCGGCCCGGACCATCTGTCCCGTCCCAAGCCAATTCGAGGTAGGGCGACGCCGTGTCGTAGGCTTCGTCACGGTACCACGCATCGCCGAGCAAGTGCGCCACCTCGGCCACACTTTCATCGTCGAGACCACTGGATTCGTCCAACAGTGGCGGCGCGTATTCTTTCAATCGGTCCCACAGTCCCAAAGCGTGGTACAACTGGGTGATGTACAACGGCACCAGCTCCTGGAAGTCGGGGTCGTCGGCAATCTTCTCGAACCCATCCAAGGCCACCTGGGGCTGTCCTTTGAGGTAAGCGATGTGCGAGAAGTAGTACTGGGCAGCAGATTGGAAATCACCTTCGACTTCGAGCACTTCGTAGAGCGGGACACGCGCTTTCTCGTATTCCTCACGCTCGAAGTAACAATGTCCCAGCTTGAATCGATACTCGTCTCGACGGGGCTTGTCCAGCTCGCGGACGCGGATCTTGTTGAACTCTTCCGCTGCAGTGGAATAGTTCTTGCGCTTGTAGTGGTAGTTGGCCAACTCCCAGCGCGCCTCCAAGGCGAGGGGACTTTCGGGGAACTTCTCCACGAACGACTCCACGCGGTACACGGCGTCGCGGTGGTACAACGCCAACGAACTCATGGCGGCGTAGTGGTTGGCCTCGACGTAGGCGTCGCTGGATTCGCTTGCGGCCGTGGCCATCAACGACTCGAAGTTGTGAAGTGCCAAGGCGTACTGCTGGTTTTCGTAGGCCTCCACAGCCCTTTGGTGTGCCACGTTATGCGGATCGGTGGCGTTCGACCACTGGGCCAAACTTGCCGCGGAGGACAAGGCAACAACCCCCAAGAGGGATGTGCGAGAAAGGAAAGTAAGCATGGTGTGCATGGATTCGCGCGAGTTCCTTCAAAGCTACCTTCGCCAACTGCGGTCATGGGGAGGGGAGAAGGATGGTTTTCAACGCGATTCCGTGCAGATTTCGCACTTGAAATGAACGCCTCTTCACAGAAGATGGGAGGTGCGTTACGCGTCCCAGGAGCGGACGAGAAAGTTGGGGCAGTGGGGAACCAATCTCAGTCCACCCAGCGGAATTCGGTTCGGCGGTTGACGCGCCGGCCTTCGGGAGTGGTGTTGGTGGTTTTGGGCTGCGACTCGCCGTGACCTTGGGTGGTCATCCGGTCGCCGTCGACCCCACAGATCACCAAGAAGGCCTTCACCACCTCGGCACGAGATTGACTCAAGACCAAGTTGTCCTGCGCTTCACCGATGTTGTCGGTGTGGCCGTCGATGTCCAAACGCAGTTCTGGCTGGCGCTCCAAGTGGTTGGCCAGGGCGTACAGAATGATCTCCGAGCGTTTGGAAAGGGTGCTTTTCTTGGTTTCGAACTGCACGTCCTGCAACTCAAAAGGATTTCCCTTGGCGCGAGATGCGTTCTCCGAGCCGCCTCCTGTTCCCGAAGCAGAAGCCAAATCCAGCGCGATGGCACTCGAGGCGTCGGTGCCCTGTTCGTGGACCACGACGCTTTGGTAGCCGACGTTCTCGCCTTGGACGGTCAGCACCACATCCTCTCCGTCTTCGAGCTGCACAATGTGCGCGAACTGCCCGTCTTCCTTGGAATAGGTGACTTCTTCGACGCGCTTGCTTTGGACGTATTCGATGCTCACGGTCAGTGCTCCTTCAGGCATCGGCCAACCCAAATCACCTTTGACCACCGTGACCTGGTCAGGCTTCAGGTCGGCAGGCAAAGGGTAGGTGCACAAATCCAAACCCCGCGTTCCCCGACGTCGGCTCGCGAAAATGCCCAGCTCTCCATCGGTGCTGACCACCAGACCGTGCTCGTCGCCTGAGGAGTTGAGGGGCCGCCCAAGATTGACGGGGTCACCCCACGTGCCCGTGGCGTCCCGTTGGCTCATCCACAGGTCGTAGCCCCCACCTGAGGGGAGTCGGTTGCTTGAGAAGTAGAGCGTTCTGCCGTCGGGATGAAGAAAAGGGGATTTGTCCTGTGCTTGGGAATTGACGGGCGCAGGTAGCTGCTCAGCCGGACCCCAGGTCCCGTTGTCCAACCGCGCCGACGTGAAAATGTCCATGGTCAGGTTGCCGTCCTTGTCTCGTGTGGACTCTGTTCGCGCTGCTGCGAAGAACAGGGTTTCTCCATCGCTGCTGATGGACGGTTGGGCCTCCCATCCCTGCGGTGAATTGACATTCGCACCCAAGGGCACCAGCGGCGACCATGTATAGACGGCGGAGCCATCCAAGTCTCGATAGTCCACGTGGTATTCCGTGGAGAAAAGGTCGACGTTGGCCGGATTGCTCGGCACGGGACGGTTGGCGGCCAGCACCATCAATTTGTTGTCCACCGAGATGCTCGCACCGCCATGGTTTGTGCCGAGGTTGAATGGCTCGGGCAAGGGCACGCCGCTGTCGAAGGGCAGCCGTTCGTTGGGACGCTTGGCCCAAGTGAACAGCTCCTTGCGCGTGGTCGTGATGTCGCCTTTGGCCTTGGTTTTGGAAGTGCGGGTGAAAAAGAGCAGCGTGCCGTCTGGGGAGAGCATGGGCAGGTACTCGTCCTCATCCCAGCTGACCTCCGGGATGGGAGATGGCTCAGGGCCTCCTGCGTGCATGTGGAATTGATTCAGGAAGACCAATTCTGGCAACGTGCCTTCCACATCGCTGCGCCGCCGCCGTTTGGTCATGTCCTCAGGAAGGGACAGGTAGGCTTGAAACTGGGTGAGGGCCAGTTCGTAGTCGTCGTTCATGTAGGCCATGGCGCCCCGGAGGTACAGCGCCTCAGGCATGCCTCCAGGACAAATCTCCTCCAACGCGTCCAAGTGCTGGGTCAACTCCCCCCACATGTCGGGGTTTCTGCTGGTGGCCTGGAATGCCAGCTCGGCAGCCTCCATTCGCATGGGGACGTCTTCTGGCTCGAGTTCGAGTGCCGTTTCGAGGCAGGTGAGCCGGTCTTCCAGCGTGGTTTTGCCCTTGGGGTGAAGGGCTTTGTCGAAGAGCTTTTGCGCTTTGGACGACCGAGGTTCCTCTGGTTCGCATTGTGCGTATGCCGTGTTGAACGTGATGCCCAAACACAGGCACAATGCCATGACGCGGCGCACGGTCATCAGGAGCCGGCGTTCAATTCTCCTTCAGATTGAGCCACCAGCGCCGAGACGGTGCCATCGCCTGTGACGTTGACCACGGTGCGGCACATGTCGAGAATCCGATCGATGGGGAAAATCAAGGCGATCCATGCGGGGTTGAGTCCTACGCTTTCCAGCACGATGATCATCAGGACGAGGCCGGCGCTGGGAATCGCTGCGGCACCGATGGAGGCCAGGGTGGCCGTCAGGACGATCACCGCCTGTTGGGCGAGCGTCAAATCGACCATGTGGAACTGGGCGAGCGCCACGACCGCAATGGCTTGGTAAAGGCTCGTGCCATCCATGTTGACGGTGGCGCCAATGGGGAGCACGAAGCTCGTGGTGCGCTCGCTCACCCCGAGGTTGCTGTTCACACACCGCATCGTCACGGGCAGGGTGGCCACAGACGAAGAGGTGGAGAAGGCCGTGATTTGGGCGTCGCGCATGGCCTTCAAAAACTTGCGTGGCGTCATGCCCTTGATGCCGATGGAGGCAATGACGGGGTAGACGAGGAAGATCATGAGGGCGAGGCCGAGGACCACGACGAGGCCGTAGCGCAGCAGGAAGCTGAGCAGTTCTTGGAATTTATCGGGGTCGGTGCCTGCGGCCTTGACGATTTGGCCGGCCATCAGGGCAAACACGAAAATGGGCATGGCCTTCATGACCATCCACACCATGCCGACGAAGACGTCGTTCAGGCCGTCGATGGCGCGAATCAGCGATCCGCGCTTGGGTTCTTCCACGCTGACGAGCACGATGCCGAAGAAGACGGCGAAGAAGATGATTTGCAGCATGGCCATGTCGCTGAGCGCCTTGAAGATGTTTTTGGGGACCACGTCCACGAGGGGCTGAAGCGGGCCGCTGTTGGAAGCATTGTCCGCCTTGTTCAGTTTGTCGGCCACCCACGCGTTCATGCCTTCTTGTTGCGCCTGAATCTCAAGCACAAGGTTGGCGTTTTCTGGGGCCTTGGCGACGTTGAGGTCGTCGAGGACCTCGATGCCGTTGGCGTCTCTCCAAAGTTCGTAACGGATTCGGTTGCTGGTTTTGAGGTCTTCACTGGCGCCGGTGCCGGGTTGAAAGAGGTTGACAAGGACGAGGCCAAGGGTGACGGCGAAGAAGGTGGTGAGGAGGTAGAGGCCGATTGTTTTGGCCCCCAAGCGACCCAACTTCTTGACATCGCCGAGCGACGCCACCCCGCCGATGATGCTGAAGAGCACCAATGGCACCGCAATCAGCTTGAGGATGTTGATGAAGATGTCGCCCAGCGGTTGGATGTAGTTCAACGTGAAGCTGTTCCACCCAAACTGAATGCTCGCCCACGCATACCCCACACCCAAGGCGAGGCCAATGAGCACTTGCCAGTGCAGTGCTAGACGAGGAGATTTGGAAGCAGATCGAGGTGAATCGGAGGTCATGCCCCGAAGGTAAGGCGCGCGGCGCGCTGACGGAGCGCGTGGTCGACCAAGACAAGGCAGGCCATGGCTTCCACCAGAGGCACGGCACGCGGAAGGACGCAGGGGTCGTGACGTCCGCGGCCCTTTAGCTCGACGGGGTTGCCTTCGCGGTCCACGGAAGTGCCGGGTTGGAGGACCGTCGCCACGGGCTTGAATCCGATGCGCAGCACGATGTCTTCTCCATTGCTGATGCCGCCTTGGATGCCGCCACTTCGGTTGGTGGCGGTGCCGATTCGGTCTCCACGGTCGACGAACTTGTCGTTGTGCTCCGAGCCGCGCATCAACGTGCCGCTCAAGCCCGATCCCAGTTCGAGGGATTTGGTGGCCGGAAGGGACCACATGGCCTTGGCGATGTCGGCGTGGAGGCGATCAAAGACGGGTTCGCCCCAGCCCGCAGGCACGCCGTGGGCCACGAGCACAATGGCGCCCCCGACCGTGTCGCCGGCCTTTTTCACGTCCGCAATCCGGTCTGCCATGCGGGCGGCCGTCTCGGGATGCGGGCACCGAACCGGATGGGCGTCGACCTCGTCGCGGCTGTGAAACGACGGGGGCAGGGGCATGCTGATGTCCTGAACCCTTTCGACGTAGGCGCCAACCTCGACGCCGAGGGTCGCGAGGATTTGGCGTGCGACCGCACCGGCCACCACCCGCGAGACCGTTTCCCGTGCCGAAGCTCGGCCACCACCTCGGACGTCGCGGAGCCCGTATTTGACCTCGTATGTGAAGTCAGCATGGGAGGGGCGGAACGTGTCTCTCAGGTGGTCGTAGTCGGCAGGGCGGGCAGCCGTGTTGGCGACCGTGAATCCCAATGGCGCTCCTGTGGTCACAGGTCCGTTGTCGTGCTCGACCGTGCCAGACATCCACTGCACCTCGTCGGATTCCTTGCGAGAGGTGGTCAGGGAGGACTGGCCAGGACGACGGCGCGCAAGCTCGGCCTGAACCGCCGCCAGGTCAAGCGCGAGGCCTGCCGGACATCCGTCCACGATGCCGCCCATGGCATAGCCATGTGACTCACCAAACGTCGTCAATCTGAAAAGGGTGCCAAACGTGTTTCCTGCCATGCCCTGCGAAGGTATACCTTGCACGTCATGCGAACGCTTGTCAAGAACATCAAAGGCCTCGTGGGTGCTTTCGACGAGGTGCCCCGCGACGTGGCAGGCTCGGAGATGGCCAAATTCCCCATCCGCCACAACGCTTGGCTTGCCATTGACAATGGCCTCATTGCGGACTTTGGTTCGATGGAGGACTTTCCCGGCATCGTTGATTGGTCCGGCCTGAGCATCGTCGACGCCGAGGGGCGTTGGGTGCTTCCAGCCTGGTGCGACAGCCACACCCACACGGTGTTTGCGCGCAGTCGAAGCGAGGAGTTCTTGATGCGGCTCGAAGGGGCGACCTACCAAGAGATCGCCGAACGCGGCGGTGGAATCCTCAACTCTGCCAAGGCCTTGCAAGCCATGGGCGAAGACGAGCTGTTTGACGAAGCCTTAAGGCGAGTGCACCATGCCATTTCCCAGGGCGTGGGGGCGATGGAAATCAAATCAGGCTACGGTTTGACGCTCGACGCAGAGCGCAAGATGCTCCGCGTTATCGCCCGCCTGAAGGAAGCCGCACCCATCCCAATCAAGGCCACGTTTCTTGGGTGCCATGCCGTGCCTCCTGAATTCGACGACGCGGCGGTCTACACCCAGTACGTCGTCAACGACATGCTGCCAGCCTTTGCAGCCGAGGGCCTCATCGACTATGTGGACGCCTTTTGCGAGAAAGGGTACTTTGGCACGGAAGAGACCTGCGTACTTCTCGAAGTGGCAAATGGTCTTGGATTGAGAAGCAAAGTTCATGTCAATCAGTTCAATGACATTGGCGGAGTGGAGTTGTGCGTGAATCAAAACGCGCTCAGTGTCGACCACCTCGAGGTGTGCAGCAGTGAAGCCATTCAAAGCCTCATCGAAGGGTTTGAACGGGCCGAGGGCGGCGAAGGATTGCCAACGTACCCCGTGGCTTTGCCTGGGTGCAGCCATTTCTTGAGCATCCCTTACACGCCAGGTCGCGCCCTCATTGACGCTGGTTTGCCGCTTGTACTCGCCACCGACCACAACCCGGGATCGGCACCAAGTGGCGACATGACCATGGCCGTCAGGCTCGCCAGTTTGAAAATGGGGGTGCTGCCGCGTGAGGCGGTGGCAGCCGCCACCTTGAATGGCGCTGCCGCGATGGAACTCAGCCACGTAGTCGGGGCCTTGGGACGGGGGCACCTTGCGAATTTCATCGTGACGCATCCCATGGAAGGGCTGCAAGACATCGCCTACCGCTTCACCGACGCGGTTGTGGATAAGGTGTTCATCAACGGGGAAATCTGGGAGGGGTAAGGTCCAATCTCCAGGGCAGGGGGCGCGCTACTTTGGCCCCATGCAACGACTCATAGAATGTGTCCCCAACATCAGCGAGGGACGCCGCCCCGAAGTCATCAACGCCGTAGCCGCTGTGGTCGAGACGGTGGATGGTTGCCGACTGCTTGACGTCGATCCAGGGAAGAGCACCAACCGCACAGTGATCACGTTCGTGGGACCGCCTGAGACGGTGGGCGAAGCGGCGTTTCGCCTGATCAAGAAGGCGAGCGAGCTCATTGACATGTCCAAACACAGCGGCGAGCACCCCCGCATGGGCGCCACCGACGTTTGTCCTTTTGTGCCGGTTGCGGGCGTGACGATGGAAGATTGCATCAAGGTCGCCCACGAGTTGGGTCAGCGCGTGGGCAAGGAGCTCAACATCCCAGGCTATTTTTACGAGTCTGCCGCAAAGCGTCCGGAACGCAAAAACCTCGCTGTGTGCCGCAAAGGCCAATATGAGGGGTTGGCCAAGCTCAGTACCGACGAAGGCGCGCCAGACTTCGGCACCGCGGAGTTCAACGACTCTGCGCGCCGCACGGGTGCCACGGCCGTTGGCGCGCGCGATTTTCTCATTGCCTACAACATCAACTTGAACACCACGTCGAGCCGCCGGGCGAACGCCATCGCGTTCGACATCCGTGAAGCAGGTCGAATCAAGAAACGCGACGGCATCACCGGTCCCGCCATCCTTGACGCGCATGGTGAGCCCGTTCGCATCCCCGGCTCCCTCAAGTCGGTCAAAGGCATCGGTTGGTACATTGAGGAGTATGGCATCGCCCAGCTCTCACTCAACCTCACAGACATCAACGTCACGCCTGTTCATGTCGCCTTTGACGAGGCGTGCAACAAAGCGCAAGCGCGCGGCATCCGCGTGACCGGTTCGGAACTCGTGGGATTGCTGCCCCTTCGCGTGCTTTTGAACGCTGCGGACCATTACCTGCGAAAGCAGCAGCGCTCGCTGGGCATCTCCGAAGCGGAAAAGGTCAAGATTGCGGTCAAATCGCTTGGTTTGGACGACCTCGCACCGTTTGACCCCTCCAAGCGTGTCATCGAGTACATCATATCGGAGGAGGGGAACTCCCCGCTGATCCACATGACGCTCACGCAATTTGTAGACACCACAGCGTCAGAGGCCCCTGCCCCCGGCGGCGGCTCCATCTCAGCTTATGCTGGCGCCTTGGGTGCGGCTCTTGCGACGATGGTGGCCAACCTCAGCGCCCACAAGCGCGGGTGGGACGACCGTTGGGAAGCGTTCAGCGCGCACGCCGAAAAAGGACTCGCTCTTCAAAACCAACTCATGGCGCTCGTGGATGCCGACACCCAGGCCTTCGATGCCATCATGGCGGCGCACGGCATGCCCAAGGGAACCGCCGACCAAAAGGCCAAGCGCCACCAAGCCATTCAAGACGCCACGCGCAATGCGATTGACATTCCGATGCAGGTCGCGCAAGTGGCCCACGACGGCCTTGGTCTTGCAGCGGCCATGGCGAGTGATGGCAACCCCAACAGCGTCAC